>Ga0208972_1000002_pt1 | contig 164513 bp, 150 predicted proteins | sample AOAMet_48_BLW_10_2_FD_188232 | JGI IMG/M metagenome (GOLD analysis project Ga0208972, IMG submission 188232) | Ammonia-oxidizing marine microbial communities from Monterey Bay, California, USA - CAN11_48_BLW_10 (SPAdes) | ecosystem: Environmental > Aquatic > Marine > Intertidal zone | place...
GCCACTGATTGGTTCGACAAATCCGAGGCGCCAAGCCTGTTTGATTTTCATCTCGTTGAACGGGCGCTGCACCACTTTGATGAAGACGAAGGGCTGCACCGCGGGCCCTTGAAAAGGCAATTGCAGAATTTAAGCCTATCCCTATTTTGGGCGCTTTTTACAAAGGTGAAACGCGTTTGGCGCGTGAGATAAACCTATTTATAAAATGCAGGTATAGGTTTCCAGAAGCGGCTCTGGTGCGGCGTAGTTTGGTTTCGCTTGATATGATGCGGTGCGAGCGCCATGGGCTAAACCACTTTTGAACCCAGCAAAAACCAAACCCAGAAGCGGCGGCGTTGATTAGACTTTTAAAAAGCGCCAAAAGCCAAAGAATGTGAGGTTGGGGCAGGGTGCTTATGGATCGGGATTAGACCATCATTTCTTTTGTCGATGTCAGCGTGACATCGGGGTAATCACGTTCGACACGATCGATATCCCATTGCAAGCGTGTTAGGTAGACATGATCGCCATCATGGTCAAAGGCCATATGCTGGCGGTTGGCGTTTGAAAATGTATCGACGGCTTCTTTTGCGCCGCCGACCCAGCGCGCTGATGTGAACTGGCTGGTTTCAAATCGCACGGGCAATCCGTATTCCAATTCAATTCGACTGGCCAAAACCTCAAATTGAAGCGCTCCAACTACACCTACAATAAAGCCAGATCCAAGACTGGGCTTAAACACCTTTGCCGCGCCCTCTTCGGCAAATTGCATTAGGGCTTTTTCCAAATGCTTGGCTTTCATGGGATCGCCCGCGCGGCAAGCCTGCAGCAATTCGGGGGCAAAAGAGGGGATGCCTGAAACCCGCAAGGTTTCGCCTTCGGTGAGGGTATCGCCAATGCGCAATTGCCCGTGATTTGGAATACCAATAATATCCCCGGCCCAAGCCTCTTCCGCCAATTCACGATCCGAGGCCAGAAATAAAACAGGGTTCGAAATTGCCATGGTTTTTTTGCTGCGCACATGGGTCAGTTTCATTCCACGTCGAAAATGCCCAGAAGCCAGCCGAACAAAGGCCACGCGATCGCGATGCTTGGGGTCCATATTGGCTTGAACCTTAAACACAAACCCAGCCACTTTCGTTTCTTCGGGAAGAATTTCGCGGGGCTGTGCTGTTTGTATCTGAGGCTCTGGACCATAGGCTTTGATGCCTTCCATCAATTCTTTCACGCCGAAGGAATTGATCGCAGAGCCAAACCAAATCGGCGTCATGCTGCCTTGCAAAATGGCCTGTGGATCCAAGGCAGGAAGCAGACCTCGGGCCATTTCAACATCTTCGCGCAGTTTACCTAAAAGGTGTTCTGGCACATGCTGGGCAAGTTTTGGATCCTCTAAGCCGTTAATTTCGATGCTTTCGGCGATATGGTTGCGATCCGCGCGGTCCATCAATTCTAATCGATCATTCAGCATGTCATAGCAGCCTAAGAAATCGCTGCCAGTTCCAATTGGCCAGCTGGCGGGCGTGACATCAATCGCCAGATTTTCCTGTATTTCGTCGATAATATCGAAAATTTCTCTGCTTTCGCGATCCATCTTATTACAGAATGTCAAAATTGGCAGATCGCGCAACCGACACACTTCGAATAATTTCCTAGTTTGGCTTTCAACTCCCTTGGCGCCATCAATTACCATAATCGCCGCATCTACGGCGGTTAAAGTGCGATAGGTGTCTTCAGAAAAGTCGCTGTGACCAGGGGTGTCTACAAGGTTATACCGACACTCTTTATAATCAAAAGACATCGCAGAGGCAGATACTGAGATTCCGCGATCTTTTTCCATCTGCATGTAATCCGAGCGGGTGCGGCGGGATTCGCCCTTAGCGCGCACTTGCCCGGCCATTTGAATCGCGCCCCCGAACAAAAGAAATTTCTCTGTTAGGGTAGTTTTACCTGCATCGGGATGCGAGATAATCGCAAAGGTACGACGGCGCGCAATTTCAGAGGGTAGATCGGGGCGGTTTGAATTTGTATCGAGCATAGGCGCCGTATAGTTTGGGCCTGAATGCTTGGCAAGTATGGGATTCTTTTGAGTGTTTTCTCAGTTGCAATTCAGCCTGGTTCAGCGATAGTCACGCGTTATCATATAGGAGGCAGCTATGGATTTAGGAATTGCGGGAAAATCGGCTTTGGTCTGCGCGTCGAGCAAGGGTTTGGGTTTTGGATGTGCGCAAGCTTTGGCCGAGGCAGGAGTTGATTTGGTTATGAATGCGCGTGGCGCAGAGGCGTTGGAAAATGCCGCTGATGCTATTCGCGCGCGCCATAATGTGAAGGTGCAAACCGTTGCGGCTGATATTACCAGCTTAGAGGGCCGCGATGCGGTGCTGGCCATTGCCCAAACACCTGATATTTTGATAACAAACGCTGGCGGCCCGCCCCCCGGTGTTTGGAGCGATTGGGACCGGGATGATTTTCTGGCCGCGCTTGAGGCCAATATGCTCACTCCGATTGATTTGATGAAACGGCTTTTGCCCTCGATGATGTCGCGTGGCTGGGGCCGAGTTGTCAATATCACATCGCAATCGGTAAAAGCACCTATTGCGGTTTTGGGTTTGTCAAATTCGGCGCGCGCGGGGTTGACCGGATACGTGGCAGGAACAGCCCGACAGGTTGCGCCGCACGGGGTAACAATTAATAACTTGCTGCCCGGCGTGCATGATACGGACCGTATCAGCTCAATGGATCAAGCCGCCTCTCAGGCCCAAAATAAGAGTTTGGATCAGGTTAAGACAGAGCGCGCCAATGCCATTCCTGTTGGGCGATATGGCCTTGCCGAAGAATTTGGAAAAACCTGCGCGTTTATGTGCTCGCAACATGCGGCGTTCATGGTTGGTCAAAACGTCTTGCTGGATGGCGGGGCCGTGAACGCAACCCTGTAGCAAAGCTGTCTGGCAAAAGGCATTTGGTGAAGCGCGCCAAGCGCAGAGAAAAGTTGGGTGGTTTCCGGGCTGCTTGAATTTCGCTGCGTTTCCTGACAAGTCAGGTAGAAGATCGGTTGAACGAGGATGGATTGCGGTGGCCCCTGATATTTTGCCTCGCTTAGAAATTAGAGATATAAGCCGCAGCTTTCACGGCCAGCGGGTAGTGGATCAGGTTTCTTTGAGGATCAACCCTGGGCAAGTGACCTGTCTTTTGGGGCCGTCGGGCTGCGGCAAGTCAACCACGCTTCGGATTATCGCAGGCGTTGATCGCCAAGACCAGGGACAGATTTTGATCGATGGTCAGGTGGTGTGCGATGGCGTATCTAGCTTGCCGGCAGAACAGCGCTCAATTGGGTTGATGTTTCAAGATTTTGCGCTGTTTCCGCATCTGTCGGTGGGCGATAATGTTGGTTTTGGCGTGAACGGTGGGCGCGATGTAAAGCGGGCAGCGGCAGAAACTCTGCTGGAAAAAGTGGGCTTGCGTCATCGCATTGATCAATATCCACATGCACTTTCTGGAGGAGAACAGCAAAGGGTTGCCTTGGCGCGCGCCTTGGCGCCAAAACCACGTATCATGTTGATGGATGAACCATTTTCGGGCTTGGATAATAGGCTGCGCGACGGGGTTCGCGATGAGACCCTTGCGATCTTAAAATCCGAAGATACGGCCGTTCTTTTGGTGACACATGAGCCTGAGGAGGCGATGCGGATGGCCGATGAAATCGCGCTAATGCGCGCGGGACGGATCGTTCAATCAGGCGCGCCTTATAACATTTACAATGCGCCTGTAGATCGCGCCGCTGTGGCCGTTTTTTCAGATGCGAATGTTATAAAAAGCCGGGTTACAGGGGCTTTGGCAGAAACGCCATTTGGACAATTTTTTGCCCCGGGTTTGAGCGACGGTACAAAAGTGGATATTGTGGTGCGCCCGCAGCATGTTCGCATTGATTTTGATCGTCAGGGAAAGGGGCCAAACCCAACCCCATCGCAAGGCGTGGCTGCATTGGGGCATGTTATCCGATCGCGCTTCTTGGGCAGTGAAAGCCTGGTTGAGTTTAGAATGGCCTATGATGGATCTGTTTTAAAAGCCTCGATCCCAAGCGTTTTTTTACCCAAGCCCGAGCAACCAATGTGGCTTACAATCCCCAGAGATCGCTGCTTTATCTTTGAAGCAACCCGTTAAAATAGACCTTCTTAGTCTTTTTGCTTTTGCGGTGAATGGGTTTTAAAGCCGTTTGATTTTGAGGGTTTTTTAAAAACTGTGCGATAAACAGGTGCCGGTCGTCACTGCGGCTTTTTTGATGGGATGTGCCTATTCTTTAAAAAATTACCCAATTCAAAAGAAAATATGTCACAAAAATGCAGTTCGCGCTTTAATCGGCTGACTGAAAGCCATAGATAACAAATAAGAGAATGAAGGATCAGGCCTTGGCTTGGTTGTATAAAGGAGAAAATAGAATGCTTAATAATATAGGCCTCCCGGGTTTGTTGCTGATCGCAGTCGTTGTGTTGGTTCTGTTTGGTCGTGGTAAAATCAGCTCTTTGATGGGGGAAGTTGGAAAAGGCATCACTGCGTTTAAAAAGGGCGTGAGTGACAGCAGCAAAGAACTTGAAAAAACGATGAACGAAGACGTCAAAGATATCACTCCGGAAACAGATAAAGACAAGGTCTGATAAATGTTCGATCTGGGTTGGACCGAGCTGCTCCTGATTGGGATTGTGGCGCTTATTGTGGTAGGCCCCAAAGATTTACCAATGCTGTTTCGGAAAGTTGGACAGTTTGTGGGAAAAGCCAAGGGCATGGCGCGTGAATTCAGTCGGGCGATGGATCAGGCCGCAGATGATGCGGGCGTGAAAGATATATCCAAAACGATCAGCGCGGCAACCAATCCAGTAAAATCTGGTATCGATGGTTTGAAAACTGCAGCGCAGGATTTCACCTCAATTGACCCCGATTCCGAAACAGGGAAATTGGCCAAAGAGCGTGCCGATGCAGCTGCGAAAATAAAAAAAGCCGCCGCCGAAAAAGCAGAAGCTCGTCTTGCCAGCGAAGCCGCAGCAGAAGCGGCTGAAATCAAGCCCGAAGACGTGAGCGTTGATGCTAAAACGCAAGAGACTGTTGCAGAGGCAAAAGGCGAAGCATGAGCCCGAGTGATAAAATTGAAGAAAGCACTGCGCCTCTTATCGAGCATTTGACAGAGCTGCGCCAAAGGTTGATCTATTCGGTTCTGGCGTTTTTGGTAGGCATGATCATTTGCTTTACCATCTGGAACCCGATCTTCAACTTTCTAACCCAGCCCTTATGTTCAGCGATGGCACTCAAAGGACATGAGGATTGCGGGTTGATCCTGATCCGGCTTCAGGAAGGTTTTTTTGTCGCTATTTCTATTTCGCTTATGGGCGGATTGGTTTTGTCTTTTCCCTTTATTGGTTATCAATTATGGCGCTTTGTGGCGCCCGGCCTTTATAAATCAGAAAAGGGTGCCTTCTTACCATTTTTAATCGCCTCGCCCTTCATGTTTTTTCTTGGTGCGGCCTTTGCCTATTTCGTTGTAACGCCGCTGGCCTTTGATTTCTTCTTAGGGTTTCAGCAGGCTGGCTCTGTTCTCAGTGAAGAAATGACCGATAGCGCCACCGCGGGTATTGCGTTCCAAGGCTCGGCTCAGGAATATCTGAGCTTAACGATCAAATTTATTTTAGCCTTTGGTGTATGTTTTCAGCTGCCTGTATTGCTTACTTTGATGGGAAAAGCGGGTTTGGTCAGCGCTGAGGGCTTGGGCAGTGTACGCAAATATGCCGTGGTTGCCATTTTAGTTTTAGCCGCGCTGGTTACACCTCCCGATGTGATCACGCAGGCGATTTTATTTGTCGTGGTCTATGGGTTGTACGAAGTGTCTATCTTTCTAGTCCGACGCGTTGAACAAAAGCGTGAAGCCAAGTTTGAGGCAGAGGGCTTGGATGAGGATGAGGCAGATATAGACTTTGATTCGGATCTCGACGATGGACAGGGCTCCGACAAGAATGACTGAGCCCCTTGAACGCATTGCCGCTGCGTTAGAGCGGATGGCGCCAGCGCCGCTAACGGCCCCAGATTTAAAGCAAGCCGATGCTTTTGTTTGGCATGTTGATCCGGATTGCTTGCAGCCGGTTCAAGAGGTTTCGCGCGTTGAGCTGCGCCTTTTGGTGGGTATAAACCGCGCGCGTGATACGCTTATGCAAAACACGTTGCAATTTGCCAAAGGGCATGTGGCAAATAATGCGTTGTTATGGGGCGCGCGCGGTATGGGCAAGTCATCACTGGTAAAGGCAATTCATGGGGATGTGCTTGCCAAGGGTTTTGACGTGAAAATCGTTGAATTGCAGCGCGAAGATTTACCTAGCGTTGCCAGGCTATTGAATATTCTGCGCAGTGCGCAGCATCGGTTCATTTTGTTTTGCGACGATCTGAGCTTTAGCCATGATGATCAGCACTATAAATCTTTGAAAGCCGTGCTTGATGGAGGCATTGAGGGGCGGCCGGAAAACGTATTGTTTTATGCAACCTCAAACCGTCGCCACTTAATGCCGCGCGATATGATTGAAAATGAGCGCTCGCAAGCTATCAACCCTTCAGAAGCGGTGGAAGAAAAAGTATCGCTTTCGGATAGGTTTGGTCTGTGGCTTGGATTTCATCCGTGTACGCAGGATGAGTATCTTGAAATGATTAGCGGTTATTGCAGGGCCTATGAACTGCAGATTGATCCTGATGAATTGCGCGCGCAAGCCATTGAGTGGCAGGCGACCCGTGGCGCGCGCTCTGGCCGGGTTGCGTGGCAGTTTTTTGCTGATTTAGCGGGGCGGTCGGGGTTGAGCCTGCGCCAATAAAGCCAGTTTATTGCAAATAATCTAGCGGGTCCACGCTGTCCAAGCCCTGACGCACTTCGAAATGCAGATAGGTTGGATTGCTGGGGGGGATTTTCCCAATCGCCTGTCCACGCGAGACTTTGGCGCCTTTGGAAACAGATATATTCCCAACATTGGCATAAACGGTCAGCAGCTCATTGGCGTGTTTGATAACCACAATAGGAACCTGATCAACATCCGCCGTTATCGCGGCAACGGTGCCTGTTTCCGCCGCTACGATTGTGCTGCCCGCCGGGGCCGAGAGATCAATTCCCTCCGTTTTGCCTTTTACATATTCGCGAATAATTTTGCCGTTTACCGGGTATGTAAGCTTTCCGGTGGTTGCGACGGCCTCTTGCACTGGCGCTTTTTCTTTTAGGGGTGTGACTTGCGAGGCCGTGGCGCTTTCAGCTTTGGGCAGGGGGGTGGATGAACTGGGTGGCACTGGTGTTTGGGATCCCTGTCCCGGCTTTTCGGGCCGCGTTTTGGGGGCTGTGATCGGCACTTCTAGCGTCAGAGGGATCAGCAGATATTGATCTTCTCGTATTGTAAAATTGCTGTCTAATCCGTTCCATTCCGACAGTGATCGAATGGAAACATTATAAAGGCGTGATATGGTGAAGGCTGTTTCACCGCGGCGCACCTTATGGCGGATCGGCTCATCTTTATTTGTTGCGGGTTGTGATGTTGTTGAAGCTTGAGAGGTTTCTACCTTTGCAAGCGCGCTTTGTGTCAAAGCGCTCACGTCAATCTCAGCGCTTTGCGTGGCCGCGTTTTCGGAAAATTTTGGCAATGCCAACACTTCGCCTACGCGCATCGTTTTCTCGCGAGACACACCATTGTAGCTGGCAAGAGAGTTTGGCGTGAGCCCTAAGCGATTTGCGATGGATGTTACAGTATCGCCTTCTCTGGCCACCACCACTTGATAGGTCGGGTATTCGATGATGCCAAGGTCATCCGGCTCTGCTCTTGGTGTCGCCACTCTTTGTGCGGCCGCGCTTGTGTTGTATTGGTTCTGTCTCATATCAAGATCAAAACCTGATGTGTCACATCCAGCCAAAATGATGGCAGATAAGCAAGAAAGAGAAAAAGAAACAGCAGTAGGCCTAAACATTATATTACTCCTAACCCCACACAATGATTACATGACCACAACTATTTTGTAAATTTTTAACATTAGATGAATACTTAATTTTCTTTTGCAATACCTTCCAAGAGCGGTACGAACCTCACTTCCTTTAAGTCATCATATTCAAAACCGGTCTCCGTGCGTTTTACGCGGATTAGGTTTTGAACCGCATCGGATTGTCCAACAGGCAGAACCATGATCCCTCCCACCTTTAATTGCTCCATCAAGGGCCCAGGGGGGTCTTCGGCGGCGGCGGTGACCAATATGCGGTCAAAAGGCGCTTGGTCCTTTAATCCGTGGCTGCCATCGGCACAAAGCGAAATAATATTTTGTAACCCTAAGCGGTCAAAAAGCTTCTTTGCATCCCGAACCAAGGGTTTGTGGCGCTCTGCTGTGTAAACGCGTCGAGCGAGTTGGCTCAAAATGGCTGCTTGGTAGCCTGATCCCGTTCCAAGTTCTAGAACTGTATCGCGCGCACCCACTTGCAGCGCCTGGGTCATTAAACCCACCACTGAGGGTTGTGAAATTGTTTGGCCACAGGCGATGGGCAGCGGGATGTCCTCATAGGCCCGCTCTGCGAACACGCCTGTTACAAAAAGCCCCCGATCAATTTTTTCCATGGCGGTTAAAACGCGGGCATCTGTTACGCCTTGCGAGCGCAATTGAAACAAAAACTGCATAATTGTTTCGGCTTCTTGCATTATTCGATGGCTTTCAAAGCATCTAAGGCTTTGTGATCGGTGAAATCTGCACGCATAGGCGTAATGGAAATGTAATTTTCGAGATTTGCCGCAGCATCGCTTTCCGGTGCGGTTGCAACCTGCTGATCACCGCCTTTGATGAATAAAAAGTTACGGCGGTTTGCTGCCGTATAAGGCTCGGTGCTAAAATTGGAGCCGCGCCGAAAGCCCTGCGTGGCAAGTTTACGCCCTTTGACCCATTCTGCCGGGCAGGGGGGGAAGTTGATATTGTAAAATAACTGATATTCTTGTGATGCTGGAGGGTTGGCGGATAAAATCGCTTGCACAACCTCAGCTCCATAGGCTGCGCTGGCCTCAAACGGATCGTTAATGTTCACGTTGTTGGGACCCAAATATTGCGAAAGCGCAAAAGAGGGTACGCCTTGCAGCGCCCCTTCGATCGCAGCCCCCAAAGTGCCCGAGTAAAGAGCATTTTCAGCAGAGTTATTGCCACGGTTTACCCCAGATAAGATAATATCTGGAGGAGAGCCTTTCAAAATATGGTGCAGGCCTGCCAATACGCAATCGGCCGGGTATCCGTCGATGCTGAAAGAGCGCGGGCCTAGTTGCGAGATCAACACGGGGGAGGACAGGCTGATTGCATGCGCAACGCCGGATCTTTCGGTGCTGGGGGCCACCGTCCACACTTCTCCTGCCGCGCCTGCTAAGGTTTCGGCAATTTTCTGTAGGGTTTTCAGGCCCGGCGCGTTGATGCCATCATCATTGGTAATTAAAATCCGCATATTTCCACCCTATTCTCGCCTTTCACTGCTTAAAGCAGACTGTTCATGCCGGCAAGCCATCCGCGTCATAAGCTTTTAATTTGCCCCCGCGTTTTTTCAAAATGGACAATAATGAACAGGATGCATTTCCCTTTTTGAGGCTGGGGTTTGGACTATTGCCGCCGGGTCATTAAGCTTAAATAAGATTGAGCTCCGTGAGCAGGCGCTTTGCTTCGCTGAGCGGATCGGCCAGACTCTCTCGAGCTTCGCCAGGGTGAAACCGCGCTCGGGTTGCGGTCGGCATTGGATGAGGTGCAACAATATCAACGCGCGGCCCCGACGTTTTTTGTTCTTCGGCCCAACTGCGTGCCAATGTGATTTGCGCTGTTTTGGTCGCCCCATAAGCGCCGTAAAACTTCTTTCCAATATGCGGGTCGTCAAAGAATACGGCGCGCCCCTCTTGCCTCAGAAGCGGCGCAATGAAGGGGATTAAAATGCCGGTGGCGGTTAGGTTCGTAGCAATCGATTTGCTCCAATCTTTGCTGTCAAGCGTTGATGCTGGCCCCAATGGTGCCGCATGCACCGCCGTATGGCACCAAAGATCAACATGTCCCCACCGATCAAAGATCGAGCGGCAGATTTGCGCCAACGCATCTTGGTTTGTGATATCAACCGGGGCAAGAGTGGCTGATCCGCCTGCTGTTTGGATGCGATCATCAAGCGCCTCTAACGCACCTGTTGTACGCGCAATCGCCACAATGTGATGCGTTGCGCTTAAAGTTTCGGCCAGGGCTGCGCCGAGCCCGCGCGATGCGCCGGTGATCAATGCAATTTTTTCCGTCATGGGGCGCTGATGCTCATTTTTATGACCTTCGTCAAGAGGCGGTGAAAGACGCTTTTGCTTTATTGGTTTTGCACGCGCTTTATTCTGCCGCCTTCAAAACAAAGCCTTTTGTAATCATGTCTGAGGGTTCGACAGGGTATTCACCTGAGAAACAGGCGTCGCAATATTGTGGACAGCTGCTGTCGCGCCCTTTGGCTTCGCCGACCGCGCGATAAAGCCCGTTGAGCGAAATGAACTTTAAACTGTCGATTGCCAAATGTTGGCGCATTTCGTCTTCGGTCATCGTGGCCGCCAATAGTTTTTCCCGCTGAGGGGTATCTACTCCGTAAAAGCAGGGCCAAGCTGTGGGGGGGCTGGCGATGCGAAAATGCACTTCTGCAGCACCAGCATCTAGGATCATCTCTTTGATTTTGCGAGAGGTTGTGCCGCGAACAACGGAATCGTCCACCAAAATGATCCGTTTCCCTTTGATCAAAGCGCGGTTCACATTCAGTTTCAAACGTACGCCCATATTGCGGATTTGTTCTGTTGGCTCAATAAACGTGCGCCCCATATATTGATTTCGAATGATCCCCATCGCGTAGGGAATTCCCGATTGCTGTGAGAATCCAATCGCAGCAGGCGTTCCGCTATCGGGCACTGGGCAAACCAAATCTGCGTCTACAGGGCTTTCTTTGGCCAGTTCAACGCCGATTTGCCGGCGCGTCTCATAGACGGAGCGGCCTCCAATAATACTATCGGGGCGCGAGAAATATACATGTTCGAAAATGCAAAATCTTGGGTTTTGCTGCCGAAACGGAAAGTGGCTTTCTACACCTTTATCGGTTATCACCACCATCTCACCGGGGGCGATGTCCCGCACAAAATCGGCTCCAATGATATCCAAGGCGCAGGTTTCAGAGCTTAAGGCCCATCCATCCCCCAACCGACCAAGCACCAGAGGCCTTACGCCCAAAGGATCGCGCACCCCGATCAGTTTCGTGCGCGTCATCGCGACGATGGAAAAAGCGCCCTCAACGCGCCGCAAGGCATCTTCCATGCGTTCGGGAATATTCCGCTGTAAAGAGCGCGCCATCAGATGAATAATACATTCGCTATCCGAGGAGCTTTGAAAAATCGAGCCACGTTCGATCAATTCGCGCCGCAATGAGTCGGCATTGGTGATGTTTCCATTATGCGCAATGGCCGCGCCGCCCATTGCAAATTCGCCAAAAAAAGGTTGAACATCGCGGATCGCAGCGCCTTTTTTGCCCGCGGTTGAATAGCGTACATGGCCAATAGACAACGATCCCGGTAAAGTTTGCATCAAGGATTGCGATGTAAAATTATCTCGCACATAGCCAAACCGACGGGCTGAGTTAAAACCGGCTTCGGGATCATGGGCAACAATTCCTCCGGCCTCTTGCCCCCGATGTTGAAGCGCATGCAAGCCCAAAGCGACAAAATTGGCTGCGTCCTGAACGCCGGTGACGCCAAAGACGCCGCATTCCTCGCGCAGTTTATCATCATCAAATGGGTTCGCTGGCGGCATGGTCTTGGTTTGCAAAATAAGCAGCTCCGATTTAGGCGCAGGATTTACTCAAGCTCTTATCGAGTTTCAGCCAGTCTGTCACGGATGTAATGCGAAAGATCCGTCGTTTTCCCAAGGTTTTTAGCACGCGGCGTAAACCCATCTATTATTTATTCGCAGACCAGAACCAATTGCTCATATTGTAGAGTGATCCACCCCAAAGCGCGCTCTGGATTGCGTTCGGTTATTGCCGTGGCCAAATCACTGAACAATTGGGCTGAGAGGCTTGCTTCGATTATGGCGTAGCTTTCTGTATTGAAAACTGTCCGATAGGCAAAAAATGCGATCGCAATCAAAGCCACTCCACGCAACAGACCAAAGAGCAGCCCCAGCCCGCGATCAAGCCGGCCGATCGCTGTTTTATCTATTGCAGAGGATAAAAGCGGCGTGAACAAAGATAAGACGACCAAAAACACTGCGAAGATGGTTACAAAGGATACAATGATCGACAGCTCGCAACTATCAGCGAGAATTGGCCCGATTGCGGGAATTTCTTTGACCAGGGGCAAAAGTTGCGGTGCAAATATAAACCCTAACACCGCCGCGGCCACCCAACCTGCGATCGCCATTAACTCTCGCAGTAACCCGCGCGAATAGGCCAAAACGGCTGATAAGAGAATAATCGCCAGGATGCCGCCGTCAACAATGTTGAATGTGTCCATTTAATCCACTTCCTTATCGCGCGTCATTAACCTGCACCGAATATGTCACCAACAAACGAGGATAGATCCGTAAATTGAGTCAATTCAAGGTATTCTTTACTGAGCCGCTGTTCTGCGGTTGGTATGATGGCTTTGCTGAAACCAAGCTTTTGCGCTTCTTTCAACCTATTTTCTGATTGAGCAACCGGTCTTAATGCTCCGGAGAGGCTAATTTCTCCAAAGACCACCGATTCTGCGGGAAGGCTTACATCTTCGCGCGCCGAAAGAAGCGCGGCGGCAACGGCAAGATCTGCGGCAGGCTCATTGATTTTTAAACCGCCTGCCACATTTAAATAGACGTCCATGCCTGAAAATGGAATGCCACAACGGGCTTCGAGCACCGCCAAGACCATTGCCAAACGGGCATTATCCCATCCGACCACCGAGCGGCGGGCCTGCGCGTGCGGAGTCGGGGCCACGAGGGCCTGAAATTCAACCAAAACCGGGCGCGTGCCTTCCATTCCAGCAAACACCACCGAACCTGGGCTTGGGGTTCCCCGTTCCGAAAGGAATAAGGCCGATGGATTGCTGATTTCTTGCAGGCCCTTGCCGGTCATCTCAAAAACACCGATCTCATCGGCGGCGCCAAACCGGTTCTTGACCGCGCGCAGAATGCGAAATTGATGGCCGCGTTCACCCTCAAAATAAAGCACCGTATCGACCATATGTTCAACCACGCGGGGCCCTGCAATCTGCCCCTCTTTGGTAACATGGCCCACCAATACAACCGAGATGCCGCGCTTTTTTGCGAAATTGGTCAATTCATGCGCTGCGGCGCGCACTTGGCTGACGCTGCCGGGGGCGCTGTCAACGTGATCCGACCAAATCGTTTGAATCGAATCAATAATCACTAATTTGGGTTTTTCACTGTCTAATGTTGTTAGTATATTTCGCAGATTTGTTTCGGCCCCAAGTTGAATAGGGGCTTCTTTCAAGCCTAAGCGCTGCGCCCGCATCCGAACCTGTGCGCTGGCTTCTTCGCCCGAGATGTAGATGGTTTTTAATCCGTTATGTGCAAATTGCGCCGCCGCTTGCAGCAAAAGCGTTGATTTTCCGATACCTGGATCTCCCCCCACCAAAATGGCAGAGGCTGGCACGAGGCCGCCGCCCAAAACGCGGTCAAGCTCGTCAATTCCGCTCTGTGTGCGTGGATTTGGCGCTTCGTCGGTGTCAAGGTTGCTAAGTTGAACAGGGCTCCCTTTTTTCGCCCCTAATGAGGTTTTTGATGGGCCTGAGCTTAAGGCTGTGTCTTCTGAAATTGTATTCCAGGCCTCGCAAGAATCGCAGCGGCCTGACCATTTATTGGTGACGGCGCCGCAATCTGAGCAAGAATAAGATTTGGATTTAGCCATGCGCGTTATGTGCCAATTTTGCGGGCTGATGGCAAGCTTGCATTGCACGATCCAGTGATGTTGCACGCATCGCCATAAACGCCATTTTTTTGCGCAGCCTTCAACGAACCGCTTCGATAGGTCCTGTGGCGCGCCCATGAATGAATTGATCAACAAATGGGTCATTTGACTCAGTCAGGTTTTTGACGGGTCCCGTCCATTGAATTTTACCCAAATGAAGCATTGCAACTTGATCTGCAATCGCGCGAACCGAAGACATATCATGGGTGATGGTCATAGCGGTGACTCCCATTTCGGTGACAATTTCCCGGATCAGGTCATTGATCACGCCGGCCATAATGGGGTCCAAACCGGTGGTTGGTTCATCAAAAAAGATAATTTCGGGATCTGCGGCGATCGCACGGGCCAGCCCAACGCGTTTTTGCATGCCACCGGATAATTCGCTTGGGTATTTATCGGCAACATCCGGTTGCAATCCGACCCGACGCAGCTTTTCGATTGCGATCTCGCGGGCGTCAGATTTTGATTTTTTCAACGCCCCTTGCGTCAAGCGGAAGGCAATATTTTGCCAAACTGGCAAGCTGTCAAACAAGGCAGCACCTTGAAACAGCATGCCGAAGCGCGATAAAAAATGATCGCGATCAAGCGTTTGCATATCCTTTCCCTCAAGAAAAACTTGACCTTGATCGACGCGCATCAAACCCAATATGCATTTTAATATCACCGATTTGCCAGTGCCTGAGCCTCCTATCACAACCAAGGACGAGCCTTTGGCGATCTTTAAAGACACACCTTGCAAGACCTTATTTGAACCAAAGCTTTTGTGAAGGCGTTCGAGCTGTATCATGCGCTAAAAAACAATTCGGTTAAGATGTAATTGGCCGCCAGTATTAAAACGCTGGCGCTTACCACGGCAGATTTTGTCGCGCGCCCAACACCCTGCGCGCCGCGCCCAGAATTCATACCAAAATAACAGCCCATTATAGCCACGATAAATCCAAATACGGCCCCTTTTACCATCCCGCTAAGAATATCCCAAAGCTGCAAAAAATCGACGGTGTTTTTTATATAGGCTGCGGGGTTAAAATCTAACCGGGTGACGCCAACCACATAACCGCCCATAATACCAATCGCATCGCCAACGCCCACCAAAAGAGGCACTGCCAATGTTGCGGCAAGCACGCGGGGCAGGGTAAGATATTTCATCGGATTTGTTGACAGGGTCACCAACGCGTCGATCTGCTCGGTTACTTTCATTGTGCCAAGTTCCGCGGCGATTGAACTGGCCACGCGTGCCGCAACCATCAAACCGCCCAGCACAGGGCCCAATTCGCGCGCCATACCGATCGCCACGATCGATGGGACCACCGCTTCAGCGCTAAAACGCGCCCCTCCGGCATAGATTTGCAGAGCCAAAGCGCCGCCCGTGAAAAACGCGGTCAAGCCAACGACAGGCAAGGATAACCAGCCTATTTGTATCAGGGCATGTCCAAATTCGCGCAGATAAAACGGCCCCGAAAAGGCTTGGCGCAGCGTGTCGAGGATAAACAGCGTTACGCGACCAGTCGCGGCAAGCATGTTAAGCGTGGCCGAGCCGGTGGCCTGCAAAAAGGTGGTCAGACTTTTCATTCGGTATATCGCCGTTCGTAGCGCCCGCCTAAAGAGGTTAATATCTCATATCCGATCGTACCAGCGCCATCGGCCAGCGTATCAATACCCTGCGCCGCATTTAACAATTGTAAACTTTCCGGCACGTGATCAAGCAGGGTGACGTCGACGCAAATTAAATCCATTGAAATGCGCCCCACGATAGGGCATCCGATATTGTCTGAAAACAGCCGCGTATTTGGGCCCATAGCGCGCAGGATACCATCGGCATATCCGGCAGATATGGTTGCAATTTGCCTTGGGGTTGTCGCGGTCCAAGTGTTTGAGTAGCCCACGGTTTCACCGGCAGTCACGGGGCGTGTTTGGATCACGGGAATATCAATTTGTACAACTGGGTTTGCCTCTAAAAAGGGCGCGCCGCCGTAAAGCCCGATGCCCGGGCGGGTAACTTCGAAGTGATACGCTTCGCCCAACAGAATGCCACCTGTTGCCGACAGCGAACGCGGAATGTTGCAATCGGCAGTCAGCTCACGGAACAGCTGCAACTGATGTGCGTTCATAGGGTGGTTAGGATCATCTGCGCAGGCCAAATGCGACATGATCAGTTGTGGCTTTAAGCGCAACGCCAAATCACGCAGCGCTGTCCATTCGGTTGGCTCCATTCCCAGCCGGTTCATACCCGTATCAAGTTGCAATCCAAAAGGATGATCCGGAAGCGATTCAATATGGCGCAGCAATTGATCCACCGAATTAACCATCGGGATCAAATTTGCCTCTTTGATTAAAACGGTATCCTGCGCCATATGCCCAGAAAATACGCTGATACTGGGGCCGCTGCCCAACGCTTTGCGCAGCGCCGCGCCTTCTTCCGCGACGGCCACGAAAAAATGCTGCGCGCCTTCTGCCGCTAAAGCGGTTGCAACGCGCGCGCTGTCAAGCCCATAGCCATCGGCTTTGACAACCGCAGCTGTGATACCCGCGGATTTCGCGTTCAACGCCTGCCAATTGGCCCTTAGAGCGCTTAAATCAATTGTTAAAACGGCTGTGCCCATACGCTTTTCTTCACCGAGCTTTCTAGAACGTCAAGCATAAAGCGCTTTCTGCGCAACTTGTTGGAGAGGGGCGCGTAAAATCGCATTGGTTTAACGCGCTACGATGCAGGGTTCGGCAAGATCATTTTTAGCTTATAGTTTTGGCTATTCGCGTTCACTGTCTTGCTGCCAGGGTTTGACCAAATTGCCAAAACGGGTAAATCTGCCTTCAAAGCTAAGCTCAACGGTTCCAATAGGACCGTGGCGCTGCTTTCCGATAACGATTTCCGCTTTCCCATGCAGCCGCTCCATTTCATCTTGCCACAGAGCCATTTTTTCAAGATCGTGATCGCCGGGTTTTTCGCGCTCTTTGTAATACTCCTCTCGAAACACGAACATCACCACATCGGCATCCTGTTCAATTGACCCCGATTCACGCAAATCTGCCAATTGGGGGCGCTTGTCATCGCGATTTTCCACCTGTCGCGAAAGCTGCGACAGCGCGATAACGGGAATGTCCAATTCTTTGGCAATAGCTTTAAGGCCTTGGGTGATCTCAGACACTTCGTTTACGCGGCTGTCTTTTGCCGAAGCAGGGCGAACCAGTTGCAGATAATCTATAATAAGCACATCCAAACCATGCGTTCGCTTCAACCTGCGCGCACGCGCGGCCAATTGCGAAATTGGCAGGGCCGGGGTATCATCAATGAATAAGGGGCAGCTTTCCAGCGTTTTTGCTGCGTCAACAAACCGCCGAAACTCGGTTTCTGTCATATCACCGCGCCGAATCTGCTCAGAGGGCACTTCGGAGGCCTCGGACAAAATACGGGCAGCCAGCTGCTCAGCGCTCATTTCCAAGCTAAAAAAGCCAACAACACCGCCATTCAGCGTTCCCTCGCTGCCATCTGCCAATTGACCTTTTTGATAGGCTTTGGCGATGTTGAAGGCGACATTCGTGGCAAGCGAGGTTTTGCCCATCGACGGGCGCCCAGCCAGGATCAACAAGTCAGACTTATGAAGCCCGCCTAGCTTTTTATCCATATCAATCAATCCCGTAGAGATGCCAGCTAATCCACCCTCGCGCTTATAGGCATTATTGGCCACATCTACGGCGGCGGTGACGGCTCTTAGAAAGGATTGAAAGCCGCTTTCGCCCTGACCTTCTTCGCCCAGCTTATACAGCGCTTGTTCGGCCACGACGATTTGCTCCGCGGGCTCTTGGCTTTCATCCATTGTTGTGGCGCGTGCGCTAATATCTTGGCCGAGCTGAATTAAATTTCGCCGAATGGCTAAATCATAGATCATTTGGGCGTAATCGCGCGCAGCAAATCCAGCCACTGCTGAGGCGGCAAGCCGCGCCAAATATGCAGCCCCACCCAGCTCTTTTAGACCTTCATCATCTTGCAAAAACGTTGCAAGTGTAACCGGTGAGGCCAAATTATTTTTGGCAATTCGTGCGCTGGCAAGTTCGAATATCCGCGCATGTACCGGATCGTAAAAATGCTCGGGTGTTACGATGCTGGCGATCCGATCGAAAATATCATTATTGGTAAGAATCGCACCCAGAAGTTGCTGCTCGGCCTCAATCGAATGGGGCGCAATATCCAGCGACTCTTGGTCCGGCTCTTGGCTGTTTATATCAGATATCTTATTCATCACATCGCTCTCTTTGAGCTTCTTACTTGCCTGATTGCGCGGCGTGGGGCAAATTGTATGTTTCTGTGGATAAGTGTAACACTAGCACATATTGCGGTGATATCCTAGGGTGACGCCCAAATGTAGGGGTGCGTCCTTTGGTCTTTGGCATATTTTCTGCGATTGCTCACGTAGATTTGCGGCCGTTTTGCCAAGCGCGTGGGTCGGTAAGAAACTGTTCAACTTCGTGCAATGTTTTTGAGTCAAACGCAGATTGAGCCTTGGCTTCGCGCAATACATCCCACCAGGTGCACAGGTAGTGAAGGCCAACACCATGATCCGACAGCGTTTTTTCGGTTTCCTCAAATATCCCATAATAAAATATTACCGCCGTATGGGCACAGGCCGCGCCGGTATCGCGAATGGCGTCAACGAAGCTTAGTTTGCTGCCCCCATCGGTGGTCAAGTCTTCGACCAACAAAACGTTTTGTCCTTCGCTCATAAGCCCTTCGATACGCGCATTTCTGCCGTAGCCCTTTGGTTTTTTGCGAATATACGTCATGGGAAGGGCCATCCGCTCGGCCATCAGGGCCGCAAAAGGAATTCCAGCGGTTTCTCCACCGGCCACCGAATCAAAGGCTTCATATCCGACATTTCGCATCACCGTTACGGTTAGGAAATCCATTAGGCTGCTGCGAATGCGAGGAAAGCTGATCAGTTTTCGACAATCAATATAGGTTGGGCTTGGCAAGCCCGAAGCCAGAATAAATGGGTTTTCACTGTTGAAGTGAACCGCTTTTACCTCAAGCAGCATGCGCGCTGTTAATCGTGCGATTTCTTCGGGGCTGGGGGAGGTGCTTGGGATCATCTTTGAACACTTTCATAGGTTTGTGTTTACGCACGGATAGTTCAAGGCTTTTGCGCGATGCGCTAACGCGGGTTTACGCCACAACATGCCAAAAGATTGGAACGCCAGGGTCGAACAAAGTGACTGGCCCGTCGGGGGTTTGCAACTGCGGCTCTATCGGCAGCGGCTCGGACCTTTTCTGAAGCGTAAGCGTTTTTTCGTTCCTCGGTTTATTGTAAAACAGCGCCCCATTGGATGAGGTGAAATTAGCCAAGGCGTCCAGCGCGCTTTCTTCTTCGAAAACATGCGCAAGCAAAGGCATTGTTACGCTGGCGGTAAAGCATCCGGCGCATCCGCAAGCGCTTTCTTTTGCGGCATCAATATGCGGCGCGCTGTCCGTGCCAAGGAAAAACCGGCTATCACCACTGGTGGCGGCAGCGCGCAGCGCCAAACGGTGTTCCTCGCGTTTTGCGACAGGCAGGCAATAATAATGGGGTTTGATGCCGCCGGCCAGAATATGATTGCGGTTGATCATCAGATGATGCGTTGTGATGGTTGCGGCAAGGCCGCTGGCGCTAGATTTCACATAGTCTACGCCTTGCTGGGTGGTGATATGTTCCATAACCACCTTAAGATCTGGGTTTTGACGCCGAAGTGGATCCAGCACGCGATCTATAAACACCATTTCACGATCAAAAATATCAACAGCTGGATCTGTCACCTCTCCGTGAACGCAAAGCGGACATCCGATTTCAGCCATCTTTTCCAATGCGGGCTGAACCGCGTTAAAATCTGTGACACCGGAGGCTGAATTGGTTGTCGCGCCCGCCGGGTACAGTTTTACCGCGCTGATCAGCCCGGATTGAAAAGCTTTTGCCAGATCCTCGGGGTCGGTGGCTTCGGTCAGATAAAGCGTCATCAAGGGCGAAAAAGCTGATGCCTTGGGTAGCTGCGCTGTAATGCGGGTCTTATAGGCTTGAGCCTCTGCGCCCGTCACCACTGGCGGTACCAAATTGGGCATGATTAACGCCCGGGCAAAGTGATCGGCGCTTGAGGCTAAAACGGATGCCATCATCGCGCCATCGCGCAGGTGAAGGTGCCAATCATCCGGACGAGGAAGGGAGAGGACTTTTTGCATAAGGGTCTGCTAGCATAAAGCCGGCGCGGATTTCCAGAGGGCATTGGATATCGTAGACTAACTTTTTTCAACAGCCCTTATGGTCTGTCTTTTACGCAACTTTCTTTATGCATGCCCGTTTATGGGCCAATTACGAAGTTGCGCTTTCTCGCCTTGGGGCTTGACCTTCGCGCTAAGTGATGCAGCTATATGTGCTGGCGGAGGGGAAGGTTTTAGGGTGGAATCGATTGATCAAGTTCAAGAACGGTTGAACGCTGGTGGGTATGTCTGCGGGCGTGCTTTGGCGACGGTGGTGTTTTTATCATTGAAATTGGGCCGACCCTTGTTTTTAGAAGGTGAAGCTGGGGTTGGTAAAACTGAAATTGCCAAAGCGCTTGCGGCCTGCCTTGGGCGCAACCTCATTCGGTTGCAATGCTATGAAGGGTTAGACGCTTCTTCTGCCGTTTACGAATGGAACTTTGCCGCGCAGATGATCGCCATTCGCACTGCAGAAGCCACCGGCGGCGTTGAGCGGCGGGGTTTGAAGCAAGAATTGTTTTCCGAAGAGTTTTTGATCGCGCGTCCCCTTCTACAAGCCATGCAACGCGACGACCGTGGCCCCCCCATCTTGTTGATTGATGAATTGGATCGCACTGACGAGCCCTTTGAGGCTTTTTTGCTTGAGGCGCTGTCAGATTTTCAAGTCACTATTCCAGAGCTTGGCAGCATCAAAGCGCCCGAGCCGCCGATTGTGATCGTGACCTCGAACCGAACCCGCGAGGTGCATGATGCGCTTAAGCGCCGCTGCCTGTATCATTGGGTTGATTATCCTGATTTTGACCGCGAGCTGGCGATATTAAAGGCGCAGGCTCCCGAGCTTGCGGCGGATCTAAGCCGCGAAGTCGTGGCGTTTATTCAAGCCTTACGGCAAGAAGATTTGTTTAAAAAGCCTGGCGTCGCCGAAACTATTGACTGGGCCAAATGCTTATTGGCGCTGGATTGTATTGCGTTAAGCCCCGAGGTGATTGCAGATACGCTGGGCGCCATTTTGAAATACCAAGACGATATTTCAAAGCTGCAGGGATCAGAGGCCAAGCGGATTTTGGATGACGCGCGCAGAAATCTGAACCCTGCATGATACGGGCGCGTTTCTTGATTTTCGCGCCGAGCTGCCGGTATGGTTTTCTCACCATAGAAGGCGCCGCGCGGTCTATTTGCGTTTCAATGATGGCGATCTAATGGCGCGGTATCATCCTTTACACCTGCCCGATGACCCCAAATTAGCGCAGAATATCATGCATTTTGCCCGAGCCTTACGCCGCGCGGGTCTACCGATTGGAACCGGGCGGGTGATCGATGCTATTGAGGCTGTCTCTGCGGCAGGCTTTACCAAAAAGCAAGATTTTTATTGGACCTTGCATGCCTGCTTTGTGTCTCGGCCAGAGTCTCGCGCGGTGTTTGATCAAACGTTTCGTTTGTTTTGGCGCGATCCGCAATATCTTGAGCATATGATGGCGCTGATGTTGCCCTCAATCGGCGCTGCACCTGAGAAAACTGGCGCGGTTGCGGCTGAAAAGCGCGCTGCCGAAGCGCTTTTAGATGGCGAACAACCGCAAGCGCCAATCGAGACGCCGCTGCCGCAAGACGAGGCACCTATGCTTGAGCTGGATTGGGCGCTGACAGCCTCTGCGCAAGAACGATTAAAATCGATGGATTTTGAGCAGATGAACCTTGAGGAAATTGCTGAGGCCAAGGCGATGTTGGCGCGGTTAGAGCTGCCTATACCTCCGCTTATGTCACGGCGCTGGCAACGCGCGTCACGGCGCAGCGTGATAAACAGGGCTGGTAGCCTGCGGTTGGCGCAACGCTCAGGCGGCGAGTTGCATAAACTTGCGTATCAAAAGCCGCGTGTGCGATGGCCGAATTTGGTTGTTCTTTGTGATATATCAGGATCCATGAGCCGATATAGTCGAATGGTGTTGCATTTCTTACACGCGGTGAGCAATCAAAAGCAGGGTGGTTGGGCGCATGTTTACGGGTTTACATTTGGAACGCGCCTAACGAACATTTCCAGACATTTGCAGACATCTGATGTGGATACCGCGCTTGCAGCGGCGGGTGTTGAAGCGCAGGATTGGGAAGGTGGAACCCGCATCGCCAGTTGTTTGCAAGCCTTTAATCGGGATTGGGGGCGGCGCGTTTTGGGCCAAGGCGCAGTTGTGCTGCTAATTACCGATGGTTTAGAGCGCGACGTAAGCGCGGATCTTGGGGAAGAAATGCGACGCCTGCAACGAACAGCGCGGCGCTTAATCTGGTTAAACCCCTTGTTGCGGTGGGATGAATTTAGCGCAAAGGCTGCTGGCATACGCGCGATTTTGCCATATGTTGATAGCCTTAGAGCCAGCCACTCTATTGCGTCCTTGATGGAATTGGCCGAGGTTGTTTCAGCGCCAGATGATGTGGGCGCGAAAACTCGGATATTAAAAACGATGGCGTGAAACTGAAAATAGGGTATGTAAATTGACCGAAATCAATAGCGCAAAGCAAATTGAAGCAATCCCCGAGCAAGCCTTAGCCTGGCATCGAGAGGGGCGCGGGGCTGTGCTTGCCACGGTTGTTCAAACTTGGGGCTCAGCGCCGCGGCGGATCGGCGGTCAAATGGTGATTAGCGGGCAGGGGGATATGGCGGGCTCGGTTTCTGGTGGCTGCGTGGAAGGGGCCGTTGTGCTCGAGGCCTTAGAGGCGCTAAGCGCTGGAGAGATCAAGGTTTTAGAATATGGCATAAGCGACGGGGATGCGTTTGCGGTGGGATTGGCCTGCGGAGGTACGATCCGCGTGTTGCTGGAACCGGTGGGCGCTGTCCTGTCAGAACCGTTGCTTGCCGAGTTGGTGGCTGCGCGCGCCGCACGTCAACCAATGGCCTATTGTGTGAATTGTGAAACGGGCGCAAATGCCTTGCACGCACACGGTTATGACGAGCGGATGCGGCTTGACCGTTCAGGGTTTGAACCCGATGGTGTTACATTCGTTTCGGTTCATAATCCAAAGTTAAGATTGATTATTGTTGGGGCCGTTCATATTGCGCAGGCGCTTGTGCCGATGGCCGAGCTGGCCGGGTTTGATGTTTATCTAATTGATCCACGGGGAAGCTTTGGGTCGATTGAGCGGTTTCCCAATCACCAAATTATTGAGGATTGGCCAGATCAGGCGCTACGTGATTTACAGCTTGAAGCGCGCAGCGCTTTGGTTCTGTTGACCCATGATCCAAAGCTTGATGACCCGGCGCTGCAGGTTGGTTTAGCCTCAAATGCTTATTATATCGGTGCTCTTGGCTCGACGCGCACGCATCATACGCGCGTTGAACGATTTTTGAGCTTGGGGTTTTCTCAGGCCCAAATTGGTCGAATTCATGGGCCCGTGGGGCTGCCAATCGGGGCGGCAACCCCGGCCGAGATTGCTGCGTCGATTTTAGCTCAAATGATAGCCACGCTGCGGTTGCCCTGATGATATTTGATGAGCTGCCTGTAAGCGCCGCCGAGGGCTGTATTCTTGCGCATTCGATTGACCTGCTGGGCAGGCGGCTGCGCAAAGGCGTGACGCTGAACAAGGATCATATCGATGAATTAACGCGCGCCGGCATAACGCATATCAGCGCGGCGCGCTTGCAAGAGCGCGATATTGCGGAAGATGCGGCGGCTGTTGCTTTGGCAAAGGCCTTGGTGCCCTATCCTGAGCAGGCCGGCTTGCGTTTGAGTGCGGCCTTCACGGGGCGGGTCAATCTGATTGCCACAGGGGCAGGCGTGGTTAGTCAAAACGTTAAAAAATTGATCGCTCTCAATTCTATAGATTCAATGATTTCTTTGGCGACCTTGCCCCAATATCAGCAGGTTTCGACCGGAAGCTTGGTGGGAACGGTAAAAATCATCAGCTATGGCGTGTCTGGTGACAAGCTACAAGCGGCCTGCAAGCTGGCGCAGGCAGCGATTAAAGTACTGCCTCCCGTTATGCGCTCTGCCAGCTTGATTGTGAGTGTTTCGAAAGGTGGCCCTGGCGAAAAGGGCGTTGAAACGATAAGGCAAAGGCTTGCTGCTTTAAATATCACGCTAGTGGAAGTGGTTACCACGCCTCATCAGACCCAAGAGATGGCGCATGCGCTGAAGGATGCCTCGGGCGATCTCATTTTAATGCTCACCAGCTCTGCCACCTCTGATCTCAATGACACCGCTCCGAAAGCTGTGCGTGCAGCAGGGGGCAACATCGAACGATTTGGAATGCCCGTTGATCCGGGAAATCTTTTGTTTTTAGGCGCGCTCACTGGCAAGCCGGTAATTGGATTTCCTGGGTGCGTAAGATCTCCGGCGCTAAACGGGGCGGATTGGGTTTTGTCTCGGATTGCCTGCGGCGTTACGCTGGATGATCACAGTTTTGCTGAAATGGCGATTGGAGGCTTGCTGAAAGAAATTCCAACCCGGCCTCAGCCTCGGCGGCGTTCCGAGGGATAACGCGCGCCTTCTTGTGCGGGCATTTATGGTTGTAAGTGCAAAAAAAACCGAGGCAAAGCCTCGGTTTTGAATAAAATTTTAAGCGTAAGTTTGAGATTATTTTGCGGCAGGACCGATCATCATCGTCATTTGACGACCTTCCATTTTCGGCATATTTTCTACTTTGCCCAATTCTTTAACATCATCTGCCACCCGTTCCAGAAGTTCGCGGCCCAGATTTTGATGCGCCATCTCGCGTCCTCGAAAGCGCATGGTGATTTTAACCTTGTCACCGTTTTCCAAAAATTTATACACGCTGCGCATTTTCACTTCGTAATCGTGGATATCTGTCCCCGGTCGGAATTTGATTTCCTTGATCTCAATAATTTTTTGTTTTTTACGGGCTTCGGATTCGCGTTTTTGTTGCTCGTATTTATATTTGCCAAAATCCATAATTTTACAAACGGGTGGGCTGGCGTTGGGAGAAATCTCAACCAAATCCAAACCGACTTGATCTGCAAGTTCTTGGCCGCGTGCGGGGGTTACCACCCCTACGTTTTCACCTTCGGCCCCAATGAGCCGTATTTCCGAGCTGTCTATGCGATCATTTACGCGGGGTCCGGTTTCGCGCGATGGTGGCGCGTTGTGAGGTCTGCGAGCTATGGGATCATTCCTTATTTTGTTAAGCTTAACTGATCTCTGCGATATCGAGACTGCTCACCCATGACAAGCGTTATTTCTAAAACCAGTAATGGTTTTGTTGCTCTGTTGCTTGAAAGACAAACAATTATGCCGTTTCAGCACATAATAGACCACGCCGAGCCTAATTACCCGACAAACGCTTTTTCAACAACATATTCGGCTGGTTCCGAATTGGCGCCTTCTTTAAGCCCATAGCTTTCCAAAATAGCTTTTAAATCTGTGTTCAGGCCCAATGACCCACAGACCATTGCTCGGTCTGTCTTTGGGTTAATCGTGTCAATTCCAAGATCGCTCAGCACTTCGCCATTGTTCAACAGATCGGTGATCCGCCCCATCTTTGGGCTTTGTTCGCGCGTGGTCGTCGGATAATAGGTAAGCTTGTCGCCGATCATCTCTCCGATCAAGGGATCGTCTGATAGCGCTTTTACCAATTCGCTGCCATAGGTCAATTCTGCGCGGTCTCGGCAAGTGTGCGTTAGAATGATTTGATCATAATCTTCATAAGTTTGAGGTTCGCGGACCAAGGAAGCAAACGGCGCAATTCCGGTTCCAGTGGCGAAAAACCATAGGCGTTTTCCAGGTAGCAATGCATCATGCACCAGCGTTCCAACCGGCTTCGGCCTCAGGATGATTTCATCCCCCGGTTGGATATGCTGAAGCCGCGAGGTCAGCGGGCCATCTTGTACTTTGATCGAGTAAAATTCAAGTTCCTCAGCCCAAGAGGGCGAAGCGATAGAATACGCCCGCAGAAGCGGTTTTCCATCGTCTTTCAAAAGGCCGATCATGACGAATTCGCCAGATCGAAAGCGCAGGCTTTGTGGCCGTTTTACGCGAAATGAAAACAAACGATCTGTCCAATGTTGAACATGGGTAACGGTTTGCGCATCGGGCAGCCTGGTGGGTTTTATAGCAGCAGTTTGGTTCAAAATAATATACTCTGTCAGTTTATATTTACAGTTGGGAACAGGTTTAACGGGTTTTGAAATGAATTTCTAGCTGCTTGCTTGCAATCGTGATTGATAGCTGTGGGCTGTCCAATTTGACCGAAAAAGCCAATCTTTTTCAGGTTGGCGCAGGGCTTGAGCTTGCGAAATTGCAATTTCATCGAAGCCCGATCTGCGCGCCATCGCGTATTGGTCAGAAATAATGGGCCCTTTGGCTCTGAGAATGCCGGTATACCCGCGCAACCGCAGCAATCGAGCAAGCGTAAACCCGCGCCCATCGGCAAAATTAGGAAAGGTGATGACTACCCGCTGAATAGCCTTGGGTAGGGTTAGGTTTTCGGGATCGGTCTCTGAAGCGAAGCTGAGCGTGGTCTCATCGCTCCAAGTGTCGGCTGAAAATCCGCTATCCGTAACAATAACATCCATTTGAGTGTTCCAGTCTTTCTTAAACGCCATTTCTGGCGCACGCTGTTATAGCTGTTTAGGGGTTTCAAGCGGCGTTTTTGCCTTCGCTGGCATCCGGATAAAGGGCCGCTTTGAAAGGTGGCGCGCCCACTCTGCGAAAGGTTTCGAGAAAGGTTTCTAGGTTGGAAAGGCGCAGATCAAGATAGGTAAACACCACCCTTTCAATCGCCGAAACGATGGTAGACGCGTCAAATCCTGGGCCGGCACGTTCTCCGATGGTAGCGGTTTCTGTGGCATCTCCGCCAAGCGTGATTTGATAGTTTTCAACGCCGGCACGATCCAGCCCCAATATCCCGATATGCCCAACGTGATGATGTCCGCAGGCGTTTATACAGCCCGATATTTTGATTTGCAGCGGACCGATATCATGCTCTAACTTTAAAGCCTTGAACCGCAGCGCGATTTCTTGCGCCACGGGGATTGAGCGCGCGGTTGCCAAAGCGCAATAATCCATTCCTGGGCAGGCAATAATGTCTGAGATCAACCCTGCATTGGCGGTTGCCAATCCGGCCGGATAAAGGCCGTTATAAAGCGCGAAAAGATGGCTTTTATGCACGTGGGGCAGGACAATATTCTGCGCATGGCTTATCCTAAGCTCATCATGGCTATAGGTTTTGGCCAGTTGTGCCACCACGCGCATTTGCGCGCTGCTGGCATCGCCTGGCGTTTGCCCCGGAGTTTTAAGACTGACAGTTGCTATGGCGTAATCATTGTTGCGATGCGGGCTGGTATTGATATCCACCCAGGACTTAAAATTTGGATATGTTGCATAATTTTCGTGAAATGTGGTGGTTGGGGTATCAATCCAAGCGGGGGTTGCGAAGGCTTTTTTCAGAGCATTTAGAAGCGTTTGATCCTGCCCTTTAAATTGTGGACGCAGTTCCGAAAACCGTTTTAGGACAAGGCGTTGAATTTCTTGCAGCCCCTTTTCATGTACCGTGATTTTTATGCGCGATTTATACTTGTTATCGCGGCGCCCCAAAAGGTTCCAAACGCTCACGATGGCCTCAACATAGGGTAATAGGTCACTTTTTGGTAAAAATTCGCAGAGGGTTTTGCCAATCATCGGGGTTCGACCTAACCCCCCGCCTATAATCACTTCAAAGCCAATTTCTGCGCCTCTTTTTTTGAGAAGCAAGCCAATATCATGCGCGCGCGTTACGGCTCGGTCCTTTGCGCTGCCGCTCACTGCAATCTTGAATTTGCGCGGCATAAATTGAAATTCGGGATGGTCTGTTGACCATTGCCGAAGCAGCTCTGCATAGGGGCGTGGGTCTTCAATTTCATCCGCTGCGGCGCCCGCAAAATGATCTGCCGTGACATTGCGTATGGTATTGCCGCTGGTTTGGATCGCATGCATTTCCACCTCAGCCAGTGCATCTAAGATATCGGGAACATCCTGCAATTTGGGCCAGTTAAACTGGATGTTTTGACGGGTTGTGAAATGACCGTAGCCTTTATCCCATTTTTCCGCGATTGAGGCCAAAGCAGTCATTTGCGCGCTGTTTAAAGTTCCATAGGGAATAGCCACGCGCAGCATATAGGCGTGAAGCTGCAAATAAAGCCCATTCATCAAGCGAAGTGGTTTGAATTCTTCTTCGCTAAGCGCGCCGCTGATACGCCGCCGCACTTGATCGCGAAATTGAAGATTTCTTTCTTTTAAAAAGGCGGTGTCAAACCCGTTATACTGATACATTTTTTGCCTCTGCTTGTTTGCCATGGAAATAATTCCCAGGCCCCTTGGTGCGGAATACCTCTCGGAAATGAGCCGGCTTTGGCCCCGCGTCTTCGTCTGTAAAATCGGCCAGATAGGCCCCCACGACGTGAGATGCCTGAGCGGTGGCTGTATTTAAAGCAGCTTGTGCATCCTTTTTTGCGTGAAATATTTTGGCGTTTGAATGCTGCCGCGTCCAGCCCCCCTTGGCGTTAAGATAGATCACATCTCCGTTTAATAGTGCATTTGCAGTGATCACTTTACTGTAAGATTTGCTGGGCATCAGGCGCTCACTTTTGCGTGGTGGTTTTCGATCTGCAATGCAGCTTTTCGCGCTGGCAGACCAAATAACGTAAGCGCGGGCCCCGATACGCTCTGCGCTCGTAAAGTTTCAGCCAGATTATCCAAGCGCGCTTCAATGATCCGTTGATGCGGCCGCGAGGCATATTCCACGATGCTTATAGGTGTCTTCGGATCAGCCCCATGCATCAAAAGCCGGCCTTGGATAAACCGTGCGGATTTTTTTCCCATATAAATTGCTGCAACCGTGTTCGGTTGCGCCAAAGCTTGCCATTCTTGCTCGTGAAACCCGTGCATATCGTGGCCGGTTAAAAACTTGACCGAGGCGTTGCGTTGACGGCGCGTCAGCGATTGTCCGATCGCGGCGACGGCAGCGGAGGCCGCCGTGATACCTGGCACAATGCTCCATTCGATTTCTGCCGCCTCGCAGGCGTCGATTTCTTCATCTAGGCGGCCAAAAATTGTTGCGTCACCGCCCTTTAAACGCACCACAATTTGACCGTTCTGGCTATGCTTAAGCAATAAGGCATTGATTTCTTGTTGCGGGGTTGAGGCCCCAAACCCTGTTTTCCCAACGTCAATCAACAGCGCCTCGCGTCTGGCCAATTCTAAAATTGGGTCGCCAACCAAGCGATCATAAAGCACTACATCGGCCCTATCCAAAGCTTTACAGGCTTTCAGCGTCAAAAGCTCTGGGTCACCTGGCCCAGCGCCAACAAAGATCACATGCCCCGTTGGGGTGGCTTTCTTGAGATGCGTTGCAAGTAAGTTTGACAAAGCGCTGCCTATGCCAGCTTCACCGCTTTCATCCAGGGCTCTTGGGCCGGTGTTAAAGTAAAATTCGCTCCAAAAGCTGCGCCGCGCGCGGCCCATTGGCAAGGCATTCACGTTTTTTCGAAAGGATTTTGCAATTCGCGCCAAAACTCCAATTTGCGCGGGTAATCTGTGTTCTAAATCGGCTTTGAGTGCACGCGCTAAAACAGGCGCGGCGCCTTCGGTTCCAATCGCAATCGTTACGGGATCACGATCCACGATTGCGGGCGTGATAAATTGGCTGTCCTGTAGGTTATCAACGATATTTACCAAAGCGCCCGCTTCATGGGCGAGTTTGGCCACACGCCTATCTTCTTGTGCATCTTCATTTGCCGCATAAAACAGCGCCGCACAAAGAGCATCGCCGGTTTCAAGCTTCCGCGTCACCAAAGCCAGTTTGCCGCTTTTTTCCCAATGCAAGATTTCAGGTAAAGGATCTTTGGCAAAGACGGTGATATGCGCCGTCGTTTTGAACAAGAGCCGCAACTTGGCGATCGCAGCATCGCCGCCGCCCGATAGGATGATGCGTCTTCCGGCGACAGCTAAGAAAATTGGGAAATGATCCACGATGCGTTTCCTGTTTGATTTATTTACCCTTGTATAGTAAATAATTCTAAGTTTTGGCTATATTGCCGAATAAATAAGAAAAATATTTTCATAAAGGCTAATTTTTAGAATTACCTTTTGATAAACGGGATGGGAGTGGAATCATGGCGCGCTTGGATGAGACAGATCGAAAAATTCTTGCAGAGCTTCAATCTGATGCTGGCCAGTCTTTGGATGAAATTGCTGGAAAAGTCAGCTCGTCCAAGACGCCTGTGTGGAATCGTATCCGCAAAATGCGATCGCTTGGCTTGATTGGGCGTCAAACGGTTGAGTTAAATGCAGAAGCGCTAGGTTTTGAGGCTTGTTTTTTTGTGCTGATCCGCACCAGTGAACATGACGCAGCGTGGCAGGCAAGTTTTCTTAAAGCATTGCAGAATCACCCGGAAGTACAAGAGGCGCATCGGCTTGCGGGGGATATTGATTATATATTAAAAGTGCGGGTGAAAAACGCCCGCGCCTATGATGCTTTTTATCAACGGCTGATTTCCGAAGTGAAAGTGCATAATGTGACGGCGTTGCTGTCAATGGAGGAAATAAAATCCACCAGGATGCTGCCGCTTTAAGGTCCGGTATTCACGAACAGGTTTTGCAACCCATGGAAATGGTAAACATCAGCATAACCGGGGGATCTGGCCAGTTGCAGCTGCGGGCAGCGTTCAAAAACAATCGGCAAAGCAGTCCGCAATTCCAAACGCGCCAGCGCGGCGCCTAAGCAAAAATGGATGCCTGCCCCAAAGGCAGCGTTTGTTTTTACGTCTCGGCTAGGGTCGAAAACATCCGGATCGCGCCAGTTGGTTGGATCGCGCCCTGCGGCGCCCAGCATTAATGCGATTTGATCACCGCGCTTAAGCGCATGCCCTTGAACCGTAAGATCTTCATTTGCATATCGCGTGAACATATGTAGCGGTGGATCATATCGCAAAATCTCTTCAACAGTGCCGTCAATATGTTCTGGCGCCAAACAGCTTGCCGGCACCCCGGTTTCAAGAAGTGTTTTCACCCCATTGCCCAATGTATGTACCGTGGCCTCGTGCCCGGCGTTTAACAAAAGGATGCAAGTGGTGATCATTTCATCGGTTGTCAAACGTTGACCATTTTCTTCAGCGGCAATCAAATGGGTGATCAAATCATCCGCAGGGCGCGTACGTCGTTCTTCTATATAAGAGCGCATGAAATCTGAAAACGCCTTACTGGCAGCAACCGCACGGGCTTCCAGCGTTTTACTGCGCCGCGCTTGATACATCATCACCATATCATTTGACCAACGCAGCAATTCATCGGCCATGCTTTCAGGAACGCCAAGAAGGCGTGCGATTATGATCACCGGCAAGGGCTTTGCATAGGCCTCTAACAGATCAATTTCTGAGGTTTTAAAATCGTCGATCAAGCTATGGCATAGCTGCTTGATCTCGGGCTCTAGCGAGGCAATGCGTCGCGACGTAAAGGCGCGCAACACAAGCCCGCGTAAGCGGCTATGGCGCGGGGGTTCCAGCTCAAGCATGGAATTTGCTTCCAGCTTATAAAAAGGGGCGAGATGCTTGGGCGTGGGTTGCGCCAAATCTTTTGGGCATTCCCTGCCAAAGCGGCGATCTTTCAGCAAGGACATCACGCTTTGATGATCAAAAAAGCTGGCCATGTTGTAATCGCGCCAAAATACCGGCTGCTGCAGGCGCCGGGCGCTTTCATAAAAAGGGTAGGGGTTTTGAACAAACGTATAATCGGTGGGGGATTGTTCGAGTATATGCATAGTGATGTCCTTAAAGCACGATCAGCCTAACCGATGCGGTCGCAGATTGCGAGATGTTCGCTGGCGACAAATACGGCTGGAGATCATAATATATCGGGTTAGACCTGCAGGTAAGGGATCGTTTCACTGTGCGGGCAGTCTTTCAAAGTGAGCGCGTGCGCGGTTGTGAAAAGCGCCTGCCTTCCTCAACCCCCAAAAAATGCGCCATCTTCTTTTGAGATCTTCGTTTACTTAACTGTAACATTAAAATGGTGGGTTTTTGTGATCTCTGCCGAAGCAGGCCCGTCATTCACAAACCACCATAATTCAAAATAGCAAGACGGGCACGGGTGTTTCGAATGACAGGAAACCGGTTGATCCGTTGATAATGCAGGGGCCGTGACAATAATGTCTCTTGCAACTGTAGCCAAAATATTACTTCGTAAGCATTGCCCGCTCGGGTGTTGTCATCTTTGGGAGGAAATTAGATGAAACTTATTACCGCTGCTGTCACTGCGATGGCTTTAACTGCCTCAGCATCCGGCGCTTTTGCCGCTTGTGATGAGGGTGAAATTGTCATCAAGCTGAGCCATGTGACAAATACCGATAAACACCCGAAAGGTATTGCTGCGACGCTGCTGCAAAGCCGCGTCAATGACGAGATGAATGGCAAAGCCTGTCTGGAAGTGTTTCCAAACTCAACGTTGTATAATGACAACCAAGTTTTGGAAGCGATGTTGCAAGGTGACGTGCAAATGGCTGCGCCATCCCTTTCAAAATTTGAGCAATTTACAAAAGTGTTTCGGATTTTTGACCTGCCATTCATGTTTAAAAACGTAAATGCTGTGGATGAGTTTCAAAATAGCGCAGCAGGCCAATCTATGAAGGAAAGCATGACCCGCCGTGGTTTGCTTGGATTGGCATTTTGGCATAATGGTATGAAGCAAATGTCGGCAAATAAACCGCTGAATGATCCATCTGATGCCAATGGCCTCAAATTCCGGGTTCAAAATTCAGAGGTGCTAAAGGCGCAAATGGCCGCATTGGGGGGATCCCCGCAGCCGATGGCCTTCTCTGAAGTATATGGTGCGCTACAAACCGGCGTTGTAGATGGGCAGGAAAATACCTGGTCAAACATTTACGGCAAAAAGTTTTTTGAAGTGCAGGATGGGACAACCGAAACCAATCACGGTATCATCGATTACCTCTTGGTCACCTCAACAGATTGGTGGGATGGGCTTGATGGTGAAATTCGCGATCAGTTAAGCACAATCATTGCTGAAGTGACCGAGGCGCGAAATTCAGAATCAACCGCTGTGAATGAGGCCGCAAAGCAGGAAATTATCGCCGCCGGTGGTGTTGTGCGTCAATTAAGCGCCGCCCAACGTGAAAATTGGGTTGCGACAATGAAGCCTGTGTGGGAGCAATTCCGCAGTGATGTTGGGCAAGACAATATTGAAGCAGCTCAAGCGATTAACGCCAAGCATTGATCGCAGGCGGTTTGAAAAAGATCTGGCCCACAATCAATTGGGCCAGAAATTCCGCGCCAGAATAATTAAAGAGCAGTCTCATGGCCGAACTAGAAAAGCATATTGCCCGCAGATTTATTGACGAATTAGAAGAAACGGTGATTGCGTTTCTGTTGGCTGCGATGGTGGTTGTAACATTTATTAACGTTGTTCTGCGCTATGGGTTCAACACGGGTTTGATTTGGGGCTTAGAGCTGGTCACGTTTTTATTTGCTTGGTTGATTTTGTTCGGCGTCAGCTATGCGGTGAAAACCTCTGCGCATTTGGGCGTGGATGCGTTGCTTAACATCACCTCGGGGCGGTTGCGTAGGCTTTTTGTGTTCGCGTCAGTTGCCTTCTGCGTGATTTACGCCGCTTTGTTGTTGAAAGGCGCATGGGATTATTGGGCTAACTTTGCAAATTTACCACAAACCACGGGTCGGTGGTTTCCCACGGGGTTTGAAGATATGCGGCGCACCTCTTATCGAGCTTGGTATGAGGTGATTGATATTCCTTTCCCCGAATTTTTACGTTGGATCGAGCCGCTGATGAACGAAGGCGAGACCTATGAGAAACTTCCCCGCTTCATTCCTTATGCGATGCTGCCGGTAGGGGCGGCTTTGTTGCTATATAGGTTCGTTGAAGTTGGGCTGGCCCTGTCGCGTGGGGAATCGCGCGGCTTGATCGTCAGCCATGAGGTTGAACAAGAAGTGGAAGATCTTAAGCACGCGGCGAAAGAGGAATAGGCCATGGAAGTTGCCGCTCTCTTTTTTATGATCGTTGCGATGTTACTGATTGGCACGCCCATCGCTGTCGCGCTTGGCCTGTCCTCGATAACCTTCTTATTGGTGCTCAGTGACACCTCGCTGGCGTCAATCGCGCAAACATTTTTCCAAGCGATGGCTGGTCATTATACGCTTTTGGCAATTCCGTTCTTTATTCTTGCGTCCTCCTTTATGTCGACGGGTGGCGTTGCGAAGCGTATCATCCGGTTTTCAATCGCAATTGTCGGGCATTTCCCAGGAGGCCTCGCGATCGCGGGCGTTTTTGCCTGTATGCTCTTCGCAGCGCTCTCTGGATCTTCGCCTGCAACGGTTGTTGCGATAGGAACAATTGTGATCGCTGGGATGCGGCAGGTTGGCTATTCCAAAGATTTCGCCGCGGGCGTGATCGCGAATGCGGGGACTTTGGGAATATTGATCCCACCGTCAATCGTTATGGTTGTTTATGCCTCTGCGACCGATGTCTCGGTGGGGCGGATGTTCCTTGCAGGCGTGATCCCAGGGCTGCTGGCCGGAACCATGCTGATGGTTACGATTTATGTGATCGCTAAAATCCGAAACCTGCCAAAGGGCGAATGGCTGGGTTGGCAAGAAGTGTTCGCTTCGGGGCTTGATGCGATTTGGGGTTTATTTTTGATCGTTATTATTCTTGGCGGTATTTATGGCGGTATTTTCACGCCCACCGAGGCGGCGGCAGTGGCTGCGGTATACGCGTTTTTGGTTGCCACCTTTATCTATCGCGATATGGGGCCCTTGGCGACGCCAGAGGGGCAGCCCAATATACCTATTTGGCGCAAGCCGCAGGCGTTGCTCACCGCTTTTGTGCATCGCGATACGCGCGATGCCTTGTTTCAAGCGGGTAAGTTAACCATTACCTTAATGTTTATCATCGCCAATGCTTTGATCTTGAAACATGTGTTGACGGATGAACAAATTCCCCAACAAATTGCCAGCAGCATGCTGTCTGCAGGGTTTGGGCCGATCATGTTTCTGGTTGTGGTCAATGTGATTTTGCTGATTGGCGGCCAGTTTATGGAGCCCTCTGGCCTAATCGTGATCGTTGCGCCATTGGTTTTTCCAATCGCAATGGAATTGGGGATAGATCCAATTCATTTGGGCATCATCATGGTTGTAAATATGGAAATTGGCATGATTACACCGCCGGTGGGCTTAAACCTGTTTGTGACCTCTGGTGTCGCCGGTATGCCCATGATGCGGGTGGTGAAAGCCGCCTTGCCTTTTCTTGCGGTGTTGTTTGTCTTTTTGATTTTGGTGACTTATGTGCCGGTTTTGTCGACCTGGTTGCCAAACACCTTCATGGGCCCCGAGCTTATAACAAAATAAAGCAAAGCCGCGCCTGTTAACAAATGGCGCGGCTAGATTGTTCACAAGCCAAATATAAGTTTTGGTTAAGCCGTTTCCAAAGCTTCGATAATTGGTGAGAAATCTTCAAAGCGCAAACTGGCTCCACCTACCAAAGCACCATCTACACAATCAATCTTAAAAATCTCGGCGGCGTTTGCAGCTTTAACCGAGCCGCCATAGAGTAAACGCATGTTGGCTGCCTTCGCGCCCAGTTGTTTGGTGATTTGGGCGCGACAAAAGCGATGCGCTTCACCAATTTGCGCCGGTTCCGCCACTAGCCCAGTGCCAATCGCCCAGACAGGTTCATAAGCCACCACGGTGTTTTGCGCTGTGGCCGTTTCTGGAAGCGATTTTTCGAGCTGGTCTTTCAAAACTGGCAGCGTTTCTTCTGCCTGACGCTGCTCAAGCGTTTCTCCGATACAAATAATCGCGGTTAAACCTGCATTGAGGGCAGCGGTTGCTTTTTCTTTAATCAAAGCGCTGCTTTCAGCATGCGCCTGGCGGCGTTCTGAATGGCCAATAATCACTGCTGCAGCGCCAATGTCTTTCAATAGGCTCGCAGAAAGATCGCCAGTATGCGCCCCAGAGACCTCTTGATGGCAATCTTGTGCGCCAATCAAAAGATCAGGCGCTTTCTTTCTTGCTGGTAAAAGCAGCGGAGCCGGGGGACAAATCACAATATCGATCTTGGAATTTGAATGCGCTGCCTGAAGGCGTTCAATTTCCTTTAGGCTGTCCAGCATTCCATTCATTTTCCAATTGCCCGCGGCCATTTTTTTGATCATCCGGTTCTCTTTTCAATCTTGTGACTCTGTTTCAGCTATCTTAAACAGCAACCGGCGGGCCTTCAAGGAAGCCACGCCTGTAAAGAGCGCTGCGGACATTTTTTGGTCGGGCACGCTGGCGCTAATCGTAAACTGGTTTGGAAAGGCGTATGGTTCCTCGACTGGATTTTTTGGATTTAAAGCGGCAGGACCGGGCGGCCTTGCATGCGTTAAAAGCGGCTGCGAAAGAGGTGGGGTTTTTAACCGTATATAATACGGGGATCAGCCGCGAAGATGTTTTGCGACTGCTTGACGTTTATAAAGCTTTTTTCAAAGGCCCCAATGCCGAAAAACAGGCGGTTAATATGGCGGTTACTGGCGCAAACCGTGGTTGGGGCGCGCCGGGGGCAGAGCAAGTCAGCGCTGATGCCAACCCTGATTATAAAGAAGTATTTGATTGTGGGATAGCGCTTGCTGAAAGCGATAGGTTGTGCGCGCTTGGCGTTTATGCCCCAAATCAATGGCCGAAAAACCCTGCAATGTTTGATGTTGATATTATGGCGTATTTTGAACGTGCGCGCGCTATATCCCTGATTATTTTGCAAGCTATTGCGGCGGGGAATGGGCGTGACCCTGCATTTTTTAACGATAAATTTAACAAACCTATGGCGCTGCTTCGAGGAAATTTCTATCCAAAAAGGCCTTTGGATAGCGGGGATAAAGATTTTGGAATCGCAGAGCATACCGATTATGGATGTCTGACATTTTTGGCCACTGATGGTCAGCAAGGCTTAGAGGTGCACCTGCCCGATGGCGGATGGCAAGCCGTGCAAGTGCCCCCTGGCGAATTTATTATAAACTTCGGTGAAATGCTTGAGTTTTGGACTGGGGGGGAAGTTAAAGCAACCTTGCACCGGGTGCGCGGAGGTCCGCAGGAGCGGTTATCCATTCCGCTATTTTTCAATCCCAACCATGATACAAATGTTGCGCCAGAGGGCGTATGCCAACCCATTCTAGCGGGTGAGCACTTGCAAAAACGCTTTAGCGAAACCTATCGGCATCTCAAAAAGGGTTGATTACATATCTGCGAATTTAATCGATTCGCCGCAACCGCAAGCTTCGGTGACGTTGGGGTTGTTGAACTTAAAACCAGCCTCCAATAGGGAGACTTCATAATCGATTTCAGTCCCAAACAGAAACATCTGTGCCATTGGTGCGATCAACACCCGCGCGCCGTCTTGTTCGATCACCTCGTCGTGTTGGGTCACTTCGTCAACGTAGTCTAGCGTGTATTCCATGCCCGCGCAGCCGCCCTTTTTAACGCCCAAGCGCAACCCATAATGGCCATTTTGATCCATCAAGGCGTTGATTTGCTGCACCGCCTTTTGCGTCAAAGTGACAGCTTGTTTTCCCGGCATTGAGAACATTTTTTCCGTCCTAATTACGGGTTACATAAACCCAAGTTCTAATCTGGCTTCATCGCTCATCATATCCATACCCCAAGGAGGTTCCCAGACAATTTCAACATCCACTTCTTTCACACCCGCCATAGGCTCGACCGCCTCGGCAACCCATCCAGGCATCTCACCCGCAACGGGGCATCCAGGCGCAGTTAAGGACATCTTGATTTTGACCGCATTCTCTGCGTCAATATCCACGGTGTATATCAGCCCAAGGTCGTAAATATTCACTGGTATTTCAGGGTCAAAAACGGTTTTACAGGCTTCAACAACCCCATCATATAGCGGGTGATCTGTGCTTGAAGGGGCGATCAAAGGCGTGCCTTCCATAGGGGGCGATACGTCAGTCATTAAATCTTCCGTTTATTTCCTGACTAAACATATAGGATATACATGGCTGAAGGTCTAGGCCCGCACATCTGATTTATTACGGCCCCACCGGTTTGCTATCGGGCAGCGCGATGCTGGCCACTTGTTCAGCGATTGGCTCGGAATTCAAAGGATGAAGATCGGCTGAGAAGGAGCCGGGATCCCCCAGCGGGGTCCAGGTTTTATTAAGATAAATTTCAAGGCCAGAAAAGCGCGCTTTATATCCCATTTTCGGGCTTCCGGGCACCCAATAGCCCAGATAGACATAAGGAATATCCGCCTCTTTGGCCAAGGCAATATGATCCAGAATGAGATAGGTCCCAATCGAACTTTTTGTATAGCTGGGATCATAAAACGAATAGACCATGCTCAATCCGTCATCGATCAGATCGGTGAGGGAGACGGCAATCAAATCTTGCCCCAATGTATATTCGGCAACCCGCGTACGAATGGGGGTTTCCTCGATCATTGCCGCAAATTCAAAAACATCCATATCGGCCATGCCGCCGCGGGCATGGCGCGCGCCCAGATATTTGCGGAACAATTCATATTGATCTTCTGTTGCCCAAGGCGAATTCACTTCACGTTTTAGGGTCTTGTTGCGATTAATCACGCGCTTTTGGCTTTTGCTCAGTTCAAACTTTTGAACGTCAATGCGCGCCGATAAACAGGCGGTGCATTCGGTGCAAGATGGGCGATATAGAACGTTTTGAGACCGTCGAAACCCTTGATGCGATAATTTGTCATTCAACCGCTGCGCATCATCCCCCTGCAAAGAGGTGAACAGCTTGCGTTCCTGCCGCCCTTCCAAATAGGGGCAGGGTTGCTGTGCAGTCACATAAAACTGCGGGGCAATAGGCAACGTATGGCGCATATTTTCTGTTTAGCAACTTATCCGAGCATGATCAATGATCCGCGTCTAAGCTTTTGGTTTTATGGTTAAGCTTACCATTGACCTAATCGGTAACAAGGCGCAGTTTGCTGGTATGCACTTTTCTCATTTGATGCACAACATTCCAAGGCCATTTTCTGCGGATCACGGGCATGAAGCGCGTCAGTTCTTTGCGGCGGATGGAGAAGAAATTCAAGATTTTGTGGCCGCGGTTGCAGGCTCAAGCCCCTATTTGAAGGGGTTGATTGAAAAAGAGCATCAGTGGCTGCGGGGCGCATTTGCGCAGCCCGACGCCGCGTTAAAGGTTGAGTTTTCGAATTTGAAAGCGACAGCCGGTAGCGACCTGATGAGCGCGCTGAGACGCGCCAAAAGGCGTGTCGCGCTTTGGACTGCTTTATGCGATTTGGCGGGCGTATGGGCGCTTGAAGAGGTTACCGAGGCGCTAAGCAAATTTGCCGATCTTGCCTGTCAAATTAGTTTAAACCATGCGCTTAAAGTTCAGTTGCAGCGTGGAAAGATCCCCATGCGCAAGCCCGAGACGGATCCGGCAGGCTTGGGTATGTTCGTTTTGGCTATGGGAAAGCTTGGTGCAAATGAGCTTAATTATTCCTCTGATATCGATCTGATTTGCTTTTTCGATGAAAGCTATTTTGCCTCGGTGGATGTTTTCGAGGCCCGCGCCGGCTTTATTCGCGCAACCAAGAATATGGTGGCACTTTTGAACGATATCACGGCTGAGGGCTACGTGTTTCGAACCGATTTGCGTTTGCGGCCAGACCCGTCTGTGACACCAGTTTGTATGGGGGTCGAGGCTGCCGAGCATTATTATGAAAGCCGCGGGCGCACGTGGGAGCGCAGTGCCTTCATCAAAGCGCGGGTGATCGCTGGGGATTTGAAAGCTGGTGCGCGGTTCCTCCAGAAAATGGAGCCGTTTGTATGGCGGAAATATTTAGACTTTGCGGCGATTGAAGATGCGCATAATATTCGCCTACAAATCCGACGTAAAACCGACGTAATGGGGGCGATTACGCTGCCCAAGCACAATATTAAACTTGGTCGGGGCGGAATTCGCGAAATTGAATTTTTTACGCAAACGAGGCAATTGATTGCGGGCGGACGGGATCCTGATCTGAGGTTGCGTGGAACGCAGCAAAGCCTTGCAGCGCTCTGTCAAAAAGGTTGGATTGATCCCTTAACCAAAGAACAGCTTACAGAGCATTATCAGGCGCATCGGGTGCTCGAGCATCGCTTGCAAATGATTAATGATGCTCAAACGCATAGTTTGCCCGCATCGGAAGTGGAATTTCAACGCTTAGCGGCCTTGATGTCACGAAGCGCAGACGCGTTGAAATCCGAAATATTTGCGCGGCTGACATCGGTTCATCAAATAACCGAAGCTTTTTTTGGGCCAGCCTCAAGCGATGTACCAATTGAGGCGCCTGAGTTTTCAGAAATATTGGACAAATGGCCAACCTATCCGGCGCTGCGCTCGGAAAGGGCCTATACGATATTTATGCGGTTGCAGCCGGAAATTCTAAAGCGGCTTAAGCAAACGGATAAGACAAAAGAGGCTGTGCTGGCTTTTGATCGGTTTTTGAGCGGTCTTCCTGCGGGGGTGCAACTGTTTTCTTTGTTTGAAGCCAACCCTCAATTGATTGATCTGTTGGTCGATATTGTGGGTACCTCGGATCATTTGGCCGAATATTTGGCGCGTAATGCTCAAGTCTTTGATGCGGTGATCGGCGGCTCTTTTTGGGATGCTTGGCCCGGGTCTGAAACATTAACGCAAGACCTCTCGAAGCTGCTGCAAACGACAGAAGACTATGAAACCAAGTTGGATATGACGCGTAGATGGGTGAAGGAATGGCATTTTCGCATTGGCGTTCATTTACTGCGCGACCTGACATCCGTTGAGCAAACAGCCCAAGAATATGCAGATTTGGCCGAGGCAGCATTAGCTGCCTTATGGCCAGAGATTTGTGCCGAATTTTCGCGCAAATATGGCCCCCCTCCGGGGCGTGGGGCGGCTTTGATTGCGATGGGGTCTTTGGGCGCGCAGCGGTTGCATTCAAATTCAGATCTTGATGTGATTCTTCTTTATGATGATGCAGGGCAGGAGGCCTCTATCGGGCCTAAATCTTTGCAATCACGCAGTTATTATGCGCGCTTAACGCAATCTGTCATCACTGCGTTAACGGCGCCCATGGCAGAGGGTCGGCTTTATAACGTAGATATGCGATTGCGCCCTTCGGGCAATCAAGGGCCTGTTGCCACCTCATGGCCCGCGTTTAAAGCCTATCAACAAAAGCAAGCTTGGGTTTGGGAACATTTGGCTCTAACGCAAGCGCGACCGGTGACGGGATGCGACAGTTTGTGCTCTGATTTCGAGGCGTTTCGGTTGGCCACGCTGCGGCAGGCGGATCCAGATAAGTGTTTGCGCGGTCTGTCGAAAATGCGCGCGCGCTTGCTTAGTGCTTGGGCAGACAAATCGAGTTGGCATTTTAAGCGCGGCAGAGGGCGGTTGCTTGATATTGAATTGCTGTCACATCTTGGGTTGCTTTTAGAGGCCTCGATGCAGCGCGATACGCAGAGCGGACTGACCAATTTGCAGCGCCTTGGCATTGTTAATGCAGCTGATTTGGTACGCTTAATTGCAGCATATAAATTTTTGTTTCCTTGCCGTTTGGTGTCAAAATTTTTATCGGATGACACGCTGAACCCTACCGCGATGGGCAGCCGTGACTCGGCGCTTTTATTCCGCGTTTCTGGAACAAAAGATTTTGAAGATTTACAAAGCCAGATAAAACATCATAGACAAGTGGTTGATGAGATTTTAACGCAGGTTCTACCGGTTTTACAGGAGAGTGATCATGAAAGGTGATGCGCTAGACCCAAAAGCCCTGATCCGTGAGGCGTATAATATCCAAGATATAAGCGCCGCAGAATGCCGTAGCATTTTTTTGGATTGGGCGCTGACGATCCCAAGCCAAGAGGATATGCGGGATATCTTAAAGCAGCTTCTGGATAAATATGAGAGCTTCAGCCAAACACATCCAATGACGGAAACTTTAAGGCTGGGTCTTCAAACGGCGGAACCGCCGCGTCGCCGCGGCGGCTGGCGCAGGCGGGCGGCCGAAAGACCTCTATAAATATGCATTGGGCCTGTTTGATCCAAAATCTGCAAAATATTAAATGTACGCGTTTAGGATCACAGATGATGCAGCTTTATACGAGATGACAAGCCGCCCGCGCTAAGGCTTCGATATCATCCCATTTACCCGCCTCGATCAGCGCTTTCGGCGCAACCCAGCTGCCGCCAACGCAAAGCGTGTTTTTCAAACTCAGATAACTCATTGCATTTTGTGGGGTTACACCGCCAGTTGGGCAAAACATCGCTTCTGGCAAGGGCGCGCCTATTGCTTTCAGGGCGCTGGGGCCGCCATTTGCTTCAGCAGGGAAGAATTTTTGCACCGTATATCCACGTTCAAGCAAACTTAAAACTTCGCTTGCGGTGGCCGCTCCTGGCAACAGGGGTAGGTCTTCTGCTTCACAAGCCTCAAGCAACCGATCCGTTGTACCTGGGGTCACGCCAAATTTGGCCCCAGCTTGGCGGGCGGCGGTAACATCTTTCGGGCTGAGCAATGTTCCAGCTCCGACGGTGGCGCCGGGCACGTTTGCCATTTCTTTAATCACGTCAAGCGCTGCTGGGGTTCTTAACGTGACTTCGAGCACGGATAAGCCACCGGCAATTAAAGCTTCGGCTAACGGGCGCGCCACGGCAACATCTTCTACAACCAATACCGGCATAACCGGTGCCATTTTACAGATGTCTGACGTGATTTTACTGGCTGTGCTTGGGGTCAAAACCGCCTCCTAATTTTTTGTTATACTACAATGCCTGCGCCGGCGGTTGCCAAACCCACATTATTGCGGAACATGTCAAACAACTCGCGCCCTGTTCCTTGATGATTTCCTGACAAATCGGCGGTTTGAACGGGTCGGTTTCCAAAATCGGAATCCAGAACCATAAGCGCACCGCTGCTGGCATCTAGCCGGATCATATCACCATCACGCAGTTTTGAAATGGGCCCTCCAACGGCGGCTTCAGGGCTGAGATGGATTGCAGAGGGTACCTTGCCAGAGGCGCCCGACATGCGCCCATCCGTAACCAGGGCTACGCGCAATCCGCGATCTTGAAGCACGGCTAAAATTGGCGTCAACCCGTGAAGTTCTGGCATTCCATTGGCCTGCGGGCCCTGAAAACGCACAACTAAGATTGTATCACTGGTGATGCTGTTGTTTTGGAACGCCTCTTTTACTGCTGCTTGTGTTTCAAAAATACGTGCGGGGGCTTCGATAATATGCCGCTCTTGGGCTACGGCCGATATTTTAATCATCGCGCTGCCCAAATTTCCGTCTAATTTTTTTAGGCCACCACTGGGTTGAAACGGTGTTTTCACGGGGCGAAGAATTTTTTCATTCTCGCTGTTTCCTGAAACAGCGCGGAATTCGATATCTGCGCCTGATAGTTTGGGCTCTTGGCGATAATGGCTAAGGCCTTTGCCCATGATGGTGGTGACATCCTCATGGAGCAGGCCGGCATTCAATAACTCACCGATCATAAAGCTTAGCCCGCCCGCCGCGTGAAAATGGTTCACATCGGCCAAACCGTTGGGATACACCTTCGCCAGCAAAGGCGTGATCGCGGAAATCGCATCAAAATCTTCAATTGTAAGATGTATTCCTGCTGCGCGCGCCATGGCGGGAAGGTGCAGCACAAGGTTCGTAGAGCCGCCTGTGGCCATTAAGCCTACAATACCATTCACGAATGCTTTTTCGCTTAGAATGTCACAGGTGGGGGTATATGAACCGCCCAGCGCGCTGCAGCGCATCACTTGGCGGGTGCCATAGGCGGTTAACGCATCGCGCAGCGGCGTGTTGGGGTTGATGAAAGACGCGCCCGGCAAATGCAAGCCCATAAACTCCATAAGCATTTGGTTCGAGTTTGCAGTTCCGTAAAATGTGCAGGTGCCCGGCCCGTGGTAACTGGCCATTTCAGCCTTCATCAAGGCGCTGCGGTCAACCTCTCCAGTGGCAAATTGTTGTCGAATTTTTGCTTTTTCATCATTTGGAATCCCAGAAACCATGGGGCCTGCAGGTAAAAAGATGCTCGGTAAATGACCAAAAGTCGCAGCTGCTATGATCAAGCCCGGTACAATTTTATCGCAGACACCCAGATAAATCGCTGCGTCAAATGTATTATGAGACAGGCCAATGCCGGCAGCCAATGCAATGACATCGCGTGAAAACAAAGAGAGCTCCATCCCGGGCTGGCCCTGCGTTACCCCATCACACATGGCCGGTACGCCGCCAGCAACCTGCGCCGTGCCCCCATTTTCACGCGCCACGTCGCGAATGAAGCGTGGAAAGGTTTCATATGGCTGATGCGCCGAAAGCATATCATTATAGGCAGTGATAATGCCGATATTCGGACCTGCTTGAGTGGCCAAAGTGCTTTGATCTTGTTGCGCCGCGGCGTAGGCATGCGCCTGATTTCCGCAAGACAGATGTGCCCGTTGTGGTCCTTTGCCACGGGCTTCTTGCATTCTTGAAAGATAAGAATCCCGGTCCGGTTTTGACCGGTCAATAATTTTTTTGGTAACTTCGGATATAATGGGGTGCATGTGCATGGCTTTGACACTTTACTGTTAGCGCTAACAAAACTGCACTATCATGAAACGAAAAACAGACGCAAGGGCGGAAATGCCACTGCAAAAGAACTTTCTCTTTTCGCGCGCATCCCCTAGAAGCCAGAGCATGACACAGAATATTTATCCAACCGTGCGTTTGCGGCCAAACGCCGCCGCGCAAGCCATCCGCCAAGGGTTTCCTTGGATTTACAATAATGAGCTGGTGCTTGACCGGCGCAGCAAAAAGCTTCCCGCTGGCAGTGTGGTGATTGTGGAAGATTCCGAGCGCCGCCCGATAGGTTTAGGGGGAATAAACCCTGAATCTAAAATTGCTGTGCGCATTTTGGATCGCAATATTGAGGCAGAGATCGATCAAATCTGGTTCTCAAAGCGGCTCACCGCGGCTCTACAGTTACGCGAGGTGCTATTTGAGCAACCGTTTTACCGTTTGGTACATGCCGAAGCCGATGGGATGCCGGGCGTGGTTATCGATCGTTTTGGCAGTCTTGCAGTGGTGCAGCCCAACGCCGCTTGGGCCGAGATGCGGCTTGCCGCTTTGAGCCAGGCTTTGCTTGAAATCGAGGGAATTACCAGCGTTCTTAAAAATGCCGGTGGTCGCAGTCGGGCGCTTGAAGGATTAGACTCGCAAAGTGATATTTTAATCGGTGAGCGGCCCGAAACAACAGTTGACGTGCCGATGAACGGAGCGGTTTACAAGGCTGATTTGATAAGTGGTCAAAAAACCGGTCTTTATTTTGATCAACGTCCAAACCACGCGTTTGCTGCCAGTTTGGCGAAGGGGCGCAAAGTGCTGGATGTGTTCAGCCATGTTGGTGGTTTTTCATTGGCCGCGCTTGCGGCAGGCGCCCAATCATCGTTGGCGGTTGATGGGTCTGAGGCGGCGCTGGAACTTGCCATGCAAGGGGCTGTTACAAGCGGCGTGGTCGATAAATTTGAAATTCAAAAAGGCGATGCTTTTGCGCAATTATCAGCGCTGGCAGGGGCTGGCGAAAAATTTGGGTTGGTTATTTGTGATCCACCGGCTTTTGCCTCTTCCAAGCCCGCATTAGAGGCAGGGTTGCGGGCGTATGAAAAAGTGGCGCGGCTGGCGGCTCATTTGGTAGAGGAGGGGGGCTTTTTGGTTCTGTGCTCCTGCTCGCACGCGGCTGATCTGGTAAAATTCAGAACTGCCTGCAATCGCGGTATTGGCCGTGCGGGGCGCGCGGCACAATTGGTTCACACTGGATTTGCCGGTGCGGATCATCCCTTGCACCCTCAATTGGCGGAAAGCGGTTATTTGAAAGCCTTGTTTTATCGCCTATGAAAATTGTATTGGATACATGCGTCTTGTTTCCAACCGTTATGCGGGAGATGCTTTTGGGGGTTGCGGCGTCGATGGCTTGGACGCCGATCTGGTCTGAGCGTATTTTGGAAGAATGGCAGCGCGCTGCCACGAAACTTGGCCCGACTGGACCTGCCCAAGCGGCCAGCGAAATCGCGCTTCTGCGTGCTGCGTGGCCTGAGGCCTGTGTCGTATGGCCCAGCTCATTAGAGGCGCGCCTTTGGTTGCCCGATCGCGCCGATTGCCATGTTTTGGCGGCGGCTATTTCAGGATCTGCCGATTTGATCGTGACGCTGAATAAAAAAGATTTCCCGCGTCACATTTTGGGCGAAGAAGGGGTGGATCGCCGCGATCCAGATGCGCTGCTTTACGCGGCGTTTACCGCCGAGCCATCCGCCGTTGAGGCGGTAGCCGAGCGGGTTTTGAGCACTGCAAATCTGCTTTCCGGGCAAGAATGGACGATCCGTCCTTTGCTGAAAAAGGCCAGATTGCCAAAGCTTGCAAAGGCGCTCGGCTCACAGGTCAGCAAAGAAACGTGATCCGAGCGTGATCGAACGCTCGGACCTGTCCAAATCAACCGCGCAGGATAGAATGCCCGGCATATTCGGCAATATCTCCCAATTCTTCTTCGATACGGATCAATTGGTTGTATTTTGCCAAGCGGTCTGAGCGGGCCAAAGAACCGGTTTTTATCTGACCGCAATTCGTGGCAACGGCCAGATCAGCGATCGTTGTGTCTTCTGTTTCGCCTGAGCGGTGCGACATAACGTTCGTAAATCCGGCGCGATGGGCCATATCCACCGCTTTTAAGGTCTCTGACAGGCTGCCGATTTGATTGACCTTCACCAACATTGAATTGGCGCTTTTTTGACGAATACCATCAGCCAAGCGATTGGGATTGGTTACAAAAAGATCATCTCCCACCAACTGTATACGGGCACCCAGAGCTGCTGTTAACGCATTCCACCCTGCCCAATCATCCTCAGCCATTCCGTCTTCGATCGAGATGATCGGATAGTCATTCACAAGCGCCGTTAAATACGCCACATTTTCTTCCGAGCTAAGACTTACCCCTTCCCCCTTCATGTGGTATTTGCCATCCTGAAAATATTCAGTCGCCGCGCAGTCTAGCGCTAAATAAACATCCTCTCCGGCCTTATATCCTGCCTTCTCAATAGCCTGCAAGATAAAGTCCAATGCATCGCGGGTTGAGCTTAGGTTTGGGGCAAAGCCGCCCTCATCCCCGATCCCGGTGGAAAGCCCGGCTTTGGTAAGCTCTTTTTTCAATGTGTGGAAAATTTCTGAGCCCATGCGCACGGCTTCACGGATCGAAGTGGCGGCAACCGGCATAATCATGAATTCTTGAATATCAATGGGGTTATCAGCATGTTCCCCGCCATTGATTATGTTCATCATGGGCACGGGAAGAATTCGGGCGGCGGTGCCGCCAACGTAACGGTATAATGGCAGATTGCTGAAATCTGCAGCGGCTTTCGCCACCGCCAAGGACACGCCCAAAATTGCGTTTGCTCCCAAGCGTGATTTGTTGGCAGTTCCATCCAATTCGATCATCGCTGTGTCAATCGCCTGCTGGTCAAGCGCGTCAAATCCAACCAACATATCTGCGATTTCACCGTTGACAGCATCGACCGCTTGTAAAACACCCTTGCCCATATAGCGCGCTGTATCGCCATCGCGCTTTTCAACCGCTTCATGTGCGCCGGTTGAGGCGCCAGAGGGCACGGCGGCGCGCCCGCTTGATCCATCTTCTAACAGAACATCGACTTCAACTGTTGGATTGCCTCTGCTGTCAAGAATTTCGCGGGCAAATATATCTAGGATCAGGCTCATGCTTGGGTGCTTTCTTTCTTAATTGTATCGAAAGGGCGCTTAGCAGCTTCGGGTTGGAAAGTGAATGCATTAGATCTCGGTTTAAGGCGTGCTGCGCTAACTGAGCCGTAACCCGGCAATGAAATTTGTGCGGAATTTATGCTTAGATGCGCTGGTTAGCCAGTTTTGCGGTCCAAAACCCGCTCTCGCCAAAATATATATATTCCGGAGGTTAAAATGATAGCCGCACCGATGAAGGTTGTTGAATCAGGTCGTTCGCCAAGAAATCCCATCGCCAAAGCAAGCGCAAAAATAAGGCGGGAATAGCGAAATGGCGAAACCACTGAGGCATCGCCGATGCGCGTGGCTGAAATCAGCGTGAAATATGCAAAGCATCCGATCAGAACGGCGCCTGCAAATAAAAACCAGTTCACGTCCTGCAGGGGCGTGAAAGGGCCCGTGAATGGCAACGCAATCACACCTGCGCAAGCTGTGGCGACGAAAGCATAGATTGATACCGTAACTGAGGAGAGCTGTGCGCGCATGACCCGCGTTGCCAAATCTCTTGCAGATAAGCAAAGAACGCCCAGCACGGCGAAAAGCGATTCTGGTTGAAACCCCGCCATTCCTGGCCGCAAGATGAGCAAAACCCCTGCAAATCCGACCAAAGACGCAGTCCAGCGCCGCCATCCAACCCGTTCTTTCAAAAACACCGCCGCGCCCAGCGTCACCACCAACGGTGTTGCTTGTAAGATGGAAGACGCGGTTGCCAAAGGTGTAAGCGCGATGGCCGTGACAAAAAACAAAGCGCCAAAAAGATCCGCGATGCTTCGGAAAATAACTGGAAAGGTTAAAATATCCGCGCTAAAAATCGGCGCTTTAACGGCCAAGGCAATGATCGAAAATAAAACCGTTCCCAAGCAGCCGATCGTTATCAAGATCTGAGAGATAGGGGTCTCTTCTGCGATGATCTTAATGATGAAATCTTCAAGCGCAAAGCCTGCCATAGCCAAACACATGAATATGATTGCGCGAAGGTTGTCCATTAAATGCTCGATCTATGAAATGGGCCCGGCAAGCTGAACGTGCCGCATATGACGCTAAGCAGTCATTGATGCCGAGTGAGATGTCAATGGCGGGGTTATTCTGGTTTTGAAATCGGCACGCCATACAGCTCTAATTTATGGCCCTTCAAGCGATAGCCCAGTCTCTGCGCAATTTTTTCCTGCAGGGCTTCTATTTCTGGATCTAAAAATTCGATTACTTTTCCGCTGTTTAAATCGATCAGATGATCGTGATGATCGCGCTCTGCATCTTCATAGCGTGCGCGCCCATCGCCGAATTCAACGCGCTCAAGAATGCCGGCTTCTTCAAAAAGTTTGACAGTGCGATAGACGGTTGCAATCGAAATTCCTGCATCTAAAGCCGAAGCGCGCGCGTATAATTCTTCTACGTCGGGATGATCATCAGACTCTTCCAATACGCCCGCTATAATGCGCCTCTGGCCAGTCATGCGCAGCGCTATGGCTTCACAGCGGTCCATTATACTGTCTGACATGACACGTCCTTTCTTCGTTAGGCAGGGCTTTAAATTATTTTTTTCAACCTGCAAAGCCTAGATTAATTTTGCTACTTGACCTGCTCATGGGTAAGGGTTGACTTTATGCAGAGAATAGGTGCATGCAGCGCCAGCAAACCTTCCTGTCGCGTGAGCAGATTGCCGGCCGTTATCACAAAAAGATAAATGGCGAAAAGACAAATTTGAAGATTGCACCGTTCCCAAAATCACGCGTGGGCGCATAACAAGATGAAGAACCTCTTCTCATTCTGAGCGGGGTTGCTTGTCTGTGAACAGGCCTGCAGCGTTGTGATGCGCCGCGTGGGTTTTGAGGTTAGGGCGTTGGGCAAGACCTTGCGCCAGAAAAGGAACAGAGTGACGTTATTTGAAGAAATGGGTCTGCCCAAAGGTTTGGTGGCACAATTAACAGCTGCGGGTATTCACGAACCAACGCCCATCCAATCGCACGCGATACCGCATGCGCTGAACGGCAAGGATGTTTTGGGGCTGGCGCAAACGGGAACTGGGAAAACCTTCGCTTTTGGTGCGCCATTGGTGACGCAATTATCCGAGATGACGGGGCGACCCGACTCCAAAATGGTGCGCGGGTTGATTTTGGCGCCCACGCGCGAATTGGCAAAGCAAATCAGCGATTCGATAAAGCTTTTGGTGGTTAATTCCCCCATTAAGATTGGCTTAGTGGTCGGAGGCGTATCAATTCGGCCTCAAATCGCCCGCGCGGCGCGTGGCTCGGATATTATCGTCGCCACCCCAGGCCGGTTGATTGATTTGCTTGACCGGCAAGCGCTTTCCCTCAGCGATACCCGTTTTTTGGTTTTGGATGAAGCAGATCAAATGTTGGATTTAGGCTTTATTCATAGCCTGCGGAAAATCGCTGGCCTTCTCCCGAAACAGCGCCAAACGATGTTGTTTTCGGCAACGATGCCCAAGCAAATGAATGAATTGGCCGCGAGTTACCTACAATCGCCCGTAAGAGTTGAAGTATCACCGCCGGGTAAAGCGGCAGATAAAATTGATCAATCTGTGCATTATGTGGCGAAAGCCGAGAAGATGAACCTTTTGATCGAACGTTTGAAAACACATGAAGGCGACTTGGCACTGGTATTTTCGCGCACCAAGCATGGCGCGGAAAAAATGCTCAAAACGCTGCATAAGAGCGGCTTTTCGGCAGGTTCTGTGCATGGGAATAAATCTCAATCGCAACGGGATCGCGCCATTCGCGACTTTCGCGAGGGGGTTATCAAGGTCTTGGTGGCCACGGATGTTGCGGCGCGCGGGCTTGATATTCCCGATGTGCGGTTCGTTTACAATTATGATTTGCCCGACGTTCCGGAAAATTATGTGCATCGCATAGGCCGCACGGCGCGCGCCGGCGCTGAGGGGCAAGCCGTTGCGTTTTGCGCGCCGGATGAAATGGATGCATTAAAGGCAATCCAAAAGCTGATGGCGCTGCGCATTCCTATTGGCTCAGGCCGCCCCTGGGAAGACATTGAAATTCCAGTAGGAAAGAAAAATGGTGCCCGTCCAAACGGAAATCGTCGTCGCAAACCCTCAGGATCTAACCCGCAGGGGGGGCATTCTGCAAAGCCGAGCACAACGGGGGCCCAACGCGCGCGTCAACGCCGTAAATCAAAAGCTGCGCGCTCTGCAGCTTGACCCTTGCCAGCTGCAGAGATGAACGAAATTTGCGCGGCAGGCCAGCAAGGCAGAAAACGGTATTGGTGCTAAAAGATGTTGGCTAAAAAAGGCGTTGATGCACAAGGCATCGTGTTTTTGGTGGGCTTGTCGCTGCTACTTGCGTTTAATCAAATCGTCATCAAGGTAACAAATCAAGGGTTTCAGCCTGTTTTTGCAGCCGGCATTCGTTCTTTGGGCGGGTTATTGCTCGTTTGGGTATGGATGCGATGGCGCGGCATTCCCATCTGTCTGACGCGGCGCGTTCTTCTTCCGGGCCTTGGCCTGGGATTGCTGTTTTCCTTCGAATTTTTCTGCCTATTTTTGGCGTTAGATTTTACCAGCGTGGCGCGGGCCAGTATTTTATTTTATTCGATGCCCTTATGGCTTGCGATCGGCGCGCATTTTCTATTGCCGAACGAACGCCTTACCTTGCAACGCAGCGCCGGACTGCTGGTTGCTATGGCCGGCGTAATTTGGGTTTTGGCGGATCACGAAGCCGCGACAGATACGCGTATATGGGGGGATCTTCTGGCTTTGGCCGGTGCGTTTGGCTGGGCGAGCCTGGCGCTCTGCGTGCGATTAACCGCCCTGTCAGACGAGAAGCCAGAGGCCCAATTGTTCATCCAGCTGTTAATATCGGCGCCGGTTCTTTTGATGCTTGCGCCTTTTTTTGGGCCCAGCCTGCGGCAACCTGAGCTGGTTCATGTTTTGGGCTTGAGCTTTCAGATCATTGCAATCGCGGGCTTTGCTTTTGCCTTCTGGTTTTGGCTGATTAAGGTTTATAAAGCGTCATCCGTGGCATCTTTTAGCTTTTTATCGCCGGTGTTCAGCGTGGTTTTTGGGTGGATTGTGCTGGGCGAGGCTTTGAATGCGACGGTGATTTTATCTCTTGGCTTGGTCACCATCGGTTTGGTATTGGTCAATCGCAGGTAAAATTCCCGCCGCCACCATGTAAGCGGTTTATTGATTTTCCTATGTACCACAAAAAGTTGCGGTTACTTTCTCATGTGCCTCTGGTGGCTGTCTGAGGTCTTCAAACGCATCAGAGGCGGTGAAGGGGGAAGACAATGCAGCGGTCAAGCGGTGAAATTGCGTGTAATCCCCCGTAACGGCCGCAGTGATCATATGCTCTATCCTATGGTTGCGTGGAATAAGTGCGGGATTTTTTGACTGCATCAGCAAATGCGGATCTGCCTCACTTTTCAAACGCATTTGCCATAGTCGATGCCAGTCTTCAAAGGGGTGTGGATCTGTAAATTCATTTTCAGGCTTGCCGTCGGACAGCGCATGAAAAGTGTTGGTGAAATCTGCCTGGCCCTCTGCCATAAGCGTCAATAGCGCGCTGATGAGGTCAAAATCTTTGGCTTGGGGCGTTTTTAATCCGATTTTGGCGCCAAACTCACGAAGCCAATACGTATTTATCAAATCGGGCATGGCGTGAACATTTTGCGTGAAGCGTTCGATGGCCGCCTCTGAATCGGGCATCAAGGGAATAAGAGCTGTTGCAAATTGCGCCATATTCCAAACGATGATGTTGGGCTGGTTGCTATAGGCATAGCGCCCAGTGCGATCGATAGAGGAAAACACTTGGTCGGGATGATATATATCCATAAAAGCGCAGGGGCCGTAATCAATCGTTTCCCCCGCAATCTGGCAATTATCCGTATTCATCACACCGTGTATGAAGCCCAAGCTCATCCATTTGGCTATCAAACGCGCCTGCAGATCGATCACGGCGGTCAAAAGCGCTTCTGGGCTTTGAGCCTGTGGAAAATGCCGCTCTACAGTATATTCAAACAAGGTTTGTAAGGCGGTTATGTCCCGGCGGGCTGCAAACACTTGAAAGCTTCCTACGCGCAGATGGCTTTTGGCCACGCGGGTTAAAATGCCTCCAGGATAAACGGTTTCGCGCAGAACAGGCTGGCCCGTTTCAACAGCAGCCAAGGCGCGGGTTGTTGGAACGCCCAAAGCATGCATGGCTTCTGAAACCACATATTCTCTCAAAACTGGGCCCAGCCAAGAACGCCCATCGCCATTGCGCGAATAAGGCGTTGGACCGGCGCCTTTCAATTGGATGTCAAACCGCGCCCCATCTGGACAGAGTGCTTCGCCCAGCAATAAGGCACGCCCATCGCCCAATTGGGGGTTGTATTGGCCAAATTGATGCCCAGAATAAAGCTGCGCCAGCGGCTCGGCCCCGGCTGGTGTTTGATTGCCAGAAAAAATCTCTGCCAAAGCGCTTTCTGAGCCACCTGTTATACCAAGGTCTTTGGCCAAGCCTTGATTATAAGCAATCAGCTTGGGGGCTTTTACGGGCGTTGCAGGCAGCTTTGTGTAAAATCCTGCAGGCAGCTGTGCAAAGCTGTTGTCAAATGGAATTTGAACCGGGGTGTTCATAAAATTTGGCCTTTGGGTTGTATCATAAAGTATGTCTTTAAAGACTGTTGCCGAAACCGCGCCGCTATAAGCGTCCAATACGCTCTGTAATTAACTCAAAAAAACCATCCGCGTCTAAATCACCTATAAATGTGGCGTTTGCGGGCCTTTCGCTTACCCGCCACCAATCAGCCACTGTCATCCCGCGGGTCAATTCAGATTGGGTTTCAATCATCACATTGATGTGACGGCCCGAGAACAGCTGAGGGCGCAGCAAATAGGCGGTTACGCATGGATCGTGCAACGGCGCGCCAGCGCTGCCATATTTCTCTTTGTCAAACCGTTCAAAAAAATCTGTCATATCCGCCACCGCTCTGCCGGCCGGCGTGTTTAAGTTGCGAAACGCATCATTGCGATCATTAGTAACCAATGCCTTATGCGTCACATCAAGCGGCAACACTACAATGGGCGCGCCTGATTTAAACACAATATCAGCGGCTTCTGGGTCAACATAAATGTTAAATTCTGCGGTTGGTGTTATATTGCCAACCTCAAAATAGGCCCCGCCCATAAGCACAATTTCCTGCACCCTTGGAATGATATCAGGCGCCTTTTGAAACGCAGTGGCAATATTGGTTAGAGGTCCCAACGGGCAGAGGGTGATGGTATTAGACGCCGCCTCGCGCAGTGATTTGATGATAAAATCAACCGCGTGGTCATCCTGAATCGGCATTTTTGGATCGGCCAAACTTGGGCCATCCAAACCGGTTTTTCCATGGACATGCTCAGCGGTGACCAATTGCCGCCCGAGCGGGCGATCACAGCCTGCAAAGACCAGCATATCGGGTCGATTGGCCAATTCGCAAACGATCCGCGCATTTTTCTGCGTTAACTCTAACGGCACGTTGCCTGCAACCGCCGTAATACCAAGAACATCAAGCTCATCCGGGCTGCCCAAGGCCACCAAAATGGCCACTGCATCGTCTTGACCAGGATCGGTATCAATAATGATTTTACGCTTTGTCATAATTTTTCCAATTGTTGGCTTATCAAGATAGACTGGTGTTGGCTTTAAGGGCAAGGCGGAATGCTACAGGGTGTCAGAGCTTGACAGCGCGAAAGGTTAAATTACACCCGAACGGTTGCCGCGTTCACAACAGGGGCCGGACATATCCGTTTGTTGCAGTCAATTGGGTTCGGGGCGCTATCAGCGCTCATTAGGCTTAGGCTTAGGCTTTGTTGCTTTTTTCTTGTGCTTTCGCCTCTTCCCAAAACGCGTCCATTTCGGTCAGGCTGCTGCTTTGTGGCGTCTTTCCTAATTTGTTTAGTTCATTTTCAATATGCCTGAAACGGCGGGTGAATTTCGCGTTTGCTTGGCGCAGCGCGTCTTCGGGATCAATATTTAAATGCCGCCCTAAATTTACCATTACGAATAATAAATCGCCATATTCTTCCGCCATATGGGCCTGATCTGACGTGCTCTGTGCCTCAACCAACTCGGCCGCTTCTTCTTTTATTTTTTCCAAAACATGCCCAATTTCGGGCCAGTCAAACCCCACCCGCGCGGCGCGTTTTTGCAATTTAACCGCCCGCATTAATGCGGGCAACGCCAAGGCCACATCGTCTAAAGCGCCTGATTTGGCTTTGCTGAGCCGCTCGGCCGCTTTCAGCTTTTCCCAATCTTGCGTTTGTTCTACGCTGGATTTATCGCGGCTTTCATCAGCGAACACATGCGGATGCCTGCGTAGCATTTTATCGCTGATCCCATTAGCGATATCATCAAAGTTAAACAATTTTTCTTCTTCAGCGATTTGCGCGTGATAGACCGCCTGGAGCAATAAATCGCCCAACTCATCTCGCAAATCATCCCAATCTTTGCGGGCAATTGCATCTGCCACTTCATAGGCCTCTTCCACCGTGTAAGGGGCGATGCTTTCAAAGCTTTGCTCAATATCCCACGGGCATCCGGTTTTTGGATCGCGCAGCGCGCGCATGATTTCCAAAAGCCGCGGCATACCCCCTGTGGGATCAGAAATAATATTTTTATCAAAGCCCATTGCGTGCCTTTCATTCTTACTATCTGATGTTGTTTAAACCCTGCCTCAAAGGAGATAACAAGATGCCGGTGATTAATCGCATTGCCGCCTTTGCCGATGATATGAAAGGCTGGAGGCGGCATTTGCACCAAATGCCCGAATTGGGGCTTGAATGCCATAAAACTGCGGCATTTGTCGCCGATAAGCTTGGCGCGTTTGGAATTTCTGAAATCCATCAAGGCATTGCAAAAACTGGGATCGTTGCGATTATCGAAGGGCAGGCTCCTGGTCCAACAATTGGCTTGCGTGCGGACATGGACGCGTTGCCTCTCAGTGAAGAAACGGGCGTTGACTGGGGCTCAAAAGAGCCGGGAAAAATGCACGCTTGCGGGCATGATGGGCATACAACAATGTTGCTGGGAGCAGCAAAATATCTGGCGGAAACACGTAATTTTAAAGGCCGGGTGGCGTTGATTTTTCAACCGGATGAAGAACAAAATGGCGGCGCCGAAATTATGGTGAATGAAGGTATCTTGGATCGGTTCGAAATTGACCAGGTTTACGGGATTCACAATGCGCCTGGGCATCCTTTGGGTAGTTTTTATACGATGCCAGGCCCGATTATGGCAGGGGCTGATAATTTTGACATTCACATCTCAGGCCAGGGTGGCCACGGTGCGTATCCTCAAGATACCAAAGACCCAGTGATTGCGGCGGTGGGCATCGCCCAAGCTTTACAAATGATTGTCAGCAGAAATGCCCGGGCATTTGACCAACTTGTGGTTTCGGTCACCCAGATTCACAGCGGCACTGTTGGAAATATTATACCGCAAACCGCTTTTCTAAATGGCACGGTTCGAACGTTTGACCCTGAAGTTCAACATATGGTGAAAAGCCGTATGGCCGAGATTGTTGCAGGGCAGGCGGCTAGCTATGGCGTTGACGCGCGTCTTGTCTATGAAGAAGGCTATCCTCCCACAATCAACGATCCAGAGAAGGCTGCATTTGCGGCCAATGTGGCGCGCCAAGTGGCTGCTGATGGGAATGTTTTAGAAAATGCAGGGCAGGAAATGGGCGCGGAAGATTTTAGCTACATGCTTCAAAAGCGCCCGGGTGCCTATCTGTTTCTTGGGATCGGAGAGGCCGCTGGCTTGCACAGCCCAAATTATGATTTTAACGATGATGCGGCACCTTATGGTGCGTCGTTTTTTGCGCGTTTGGTGGAAAATGCCCAACCTTTAGGGTAATCTTGCCGCCCGTTCATGATTCAAGAAAAGGAACATTATTATGGCGCTAAGCGATTCAAAAACTCAAATAGATCAAGCGTTTACCCGCCAAGACGATAAAGGGCTTAGTTTTGAGAACGCGTTTGGCGGCGCCACGTCATTTTTACGGCGGCGGTATACAAAAGATCTAAGCGGGGTCGATCTGGCTGTTACCGGAATTCCTTTTGACCAGGCCGTCACCAATCGCCCCGGCGCGAGGTTTGGCCCACGCGCCATTCGAGAGGCCAGCAGCTTACAACCCTTTGACCCGCCCTACGGATGGGACATTGATCCAATGAGCTTGTTTAGCATCGTAGATTATGGCGATTTAGCATTTGATTATGCCGATGTGGCCGCTTTTCCAAAACGTTTAAAGCAGCATATTGAAACGATCTTGAAAGCGGATGTGGCCAGTATTGCTTTAGGCGGCGATCATTACATCAGTTTTCCGATTTTGCAGGCTTACGCTGAAAAATATGGTCCGCTTTCCTTGCTGCAATTTGATGCGCATTCTGATACATGGCCAGATGATCAAATGGACCGCATTGACCACGGTACTATGTTTTACAAAGCTGTGAAGCTTGGCTTAATTGATCCTGAGACCTCGGTTCAAGTGGGCATTCGCACGCATAATGCGGATACGCTTGGCGTTCATATTATCGATGCGCGCGCGGTTGAAGAGATGGGCGCGGCAGCGGTTGCTCAAAAAATTAAAGCAATTTTAGGAAATAAGCCCACCTATCTTAGTTTTGATATTGATTGTCTTGATCCTGCATTTGCCCCGGGAACTGGCACGCCGGTTTGGGGGGGGCTATCCTCGCGGCAGGCGGCCTCAATTTTACGCGATATCGCGGGAATCAATATGGTGGGGGGCGATGTGGTGGAGGTGTCTCCGCAATATGATACCAGCGGCGCGACTGCGATTGCCGGGGCACATGTGGCTCTTGAATTGATTTGCATTTGGGCCGCAACGCGCGTTTGACTAACCCCTGCAGCTTTGATTTGCGAGGCAGAACAGCCCTTGACCTGCGGCAGGGAATATATCACATCTCAGCCATGGTACCTGTTGATAAATTACAATTGATCCAGCAACGCTTTCAGTATCTGGAAGCCAAAATGAATGATGGCGTATCCGGGGATGAAATTGCCAAACTGGGTCGCGAATATTCTGATTTAAAGCCCGTTATAGATAGTATTGAAGAATATTTTCAGACGCTTGAAGAGGTGCAAGACGCATCAGACATGCTGGAAGATCCAGATATGCGAGGCTTGGCAGAAGAAGAATTGCCGCGTTTAAAAGCGCGCTTGCCAAAACTTGAAAGTGAATTACAGCTGGCTTTGTTGCCCAAAGATGCCGCAGATGCTCGCCCTGCTATCATCGAAATCAGGCCCGGAACGGGGGGCGAAGAAGCCGCTTTATTCGCGGGTGATCTGTTGCGGATGTATCAACGGTATTGCGATACACGCGGGTGGAATTTTGAAATCATCGAAGAGCAACAAACCGAATTGGGTGGCATCAAAGAAGTTGTTGCGCATGTGAAGGGCGAAGCTGTATTTGCTCGGCTCAAATATGAAAGTGGCGTGCACCGGGTGCAACGCGTGCCAGAAACGGAAAGCGGCGGGCGCATTCACACCTCGGCTGCCACCGTTGCGGTGCTTCCCGAGGCCGAAGATGTTGATATTCAAATTTCTTCGAATGATCTTCGCATTGATACGATGCGCAGTTCAGGGGCAGGGGGGCAGCATGTCAACACCACCGATTCTGCCGTTCGGATCACGCATCTGCCGACAGGGCTGGTGGTTACCAGTTCTGAAAAATCGCAGCATCGCAATCGGGAAATCGCCATGCAGGTGTTGAAAACCCGCTTATATGACCTTGAGCGTCAGCGCGTGGATGGTGAGCGTTCGGCAGATCGCAAATCTCAGGTGGGATCAGGCGATCGCTCAGAGCGTATTCGTACCTATAATTTTCCGCAGGGACGGATGTCGGACCACCGGATCAATTTGACGTTATACAAACTTGATCAAGTGATGCAGGGCGATCTTGATGAAATGATTGATGCGCTTGTCGCGGATGCGCAGGCCAATTTGCTGGCCGAGCTCAACGCATGATATTACGCGACCTGTTGACCCTGGGCCAGCAAAAACTCAAATTAGCACATATTGACACTGCGGGGCGGGATGCGCGCCTTTTGGCGGCAGCCGCAATGGAGATAAGCACGGCGCAAGTCACGCTGAAAGCCTTAGATTATGTATCAAAACAGCAGCAAGATCATTTTGAAAGCATGATTGAGCAACGGCGCAACTTTAAGCCTGTCTCGCGGATTTTGGGGAAACGGCAGTTTTGGAACCGTTGGTTTGAGATATCCCCCGATGTTCTGGATCCACGAGGGGATAGCGAGGTGCTTGTTAATTTGGCGCTGCAACAGAAGGCGGATCGCATTTTGGACCTTGGAACGGGCAGCGGTATCTTGGCGCTGACACTGTTATCTGAATGGCCGGACGCACTGGCCGTTGGCGTCGATATTTGTGAAAAAGCCCTTCTTATCGCGCAAAGGAACGCAGTGCAGCTTGAGGTTTCCGATCGGTTTCAAGCGCAAAAAAGCGATTGGTTTGAGGCTATAAGCGGGCAATTCGATCTTATCGTGTCCAACCCTCCTTATATTGGAGAGGATGAGATCCCTCATCTAGATCCCGATGTGCGGCTATACGATCCAATGATTGCGCTCAGCCCGGGGCGTGATGCGTTGCAAGCCTATCAAAACATTGCAAGCGATGCGATCGGTTATCTTAAACCAGGTGGGCGCTTATTGGTTGAAATTGGATTTCGGCAAGGCGAGGCGGTACGTGCATTATTTGCCTCAAACGGGCTTAAGTCGGTCGAAACAATCCAAGATCTAAATGGGCTAGATCGGGTTGTCTGCGCGATAAAGGCCAAAACCGTTTAAATTTTTAGCCAAAATTAAGAAAATTCGTGGATTTTTTGAATATTCCCTTGTCACCAACGTAGCGGTAAGGTTAAACACACACATTGTGATCAGAAACATGTGGTTTCTGTCGTATCATAGCCCGCATCGCTTTTGGCAACTGTCTCTGATAGAAAATCAACGCTGCATAACATTAAGAATGAATGAAGGCTGGAAAGCTACCTATGAGATCATCTAAACCCCGTTCGCGGTCTAAGCAAAATCGCAACCGTTCCGTTGGTAATGTCGTAAATCGCGTGTTCGATAGCTCAGGGCCGGAAGGCAAAGTGCGTGGAACACCGCAGCAAATTATTGAAAAATATAATCAATTGGCGCGTGATGCCCAATTAAGCAATGATCGGGTTGCGGCAGAAAACTTCCAACAGCATGCCGAACATTATTTACGCCTCCTGGGCGAAGCACAGCGCGAGCAAGACGCACGCCGCGAACAGCAAGAGCGTGAGAACCGTGAACGCCAGGCAGAACGCGATCGCGAACGTCAAGAACGCCAAGAAGATGCTTCGCACACCGCTATCGAGCCCAATGGCTTCAGTGCTGCGGCGCATGAAGAGGAACAACCAGACGTTTCGAGCATGCCGATCGTGGATGACGATGCGGGTTTAGCACCACCTTTTCAACCTGATCAGCCGAGTGAGGCGCAAGCGCTAAAGCCAGCGCGCAAACCCCGCGCTCCGCGTAAGCCCCGGGCGCCCAAGCCCGCCCCAACTGTAGATGCAGCGCCAGAAGTTGATTGAAACTTTTTGAGGCAAAGAGTGAATTAGGCTTGCGGTGTGCTGTGGCTGCCATAGGCGGCTTCCAACTGTCGCGCCAAAGCGCAAAACCCTTCTAACGAAACTTGTTCTGCGCGTTCCGTTGGGCTAAGCCCAGCTGCTTTTAAATGATCTTCAATTTCAGGGCTTAGCCCCTTTAAGGCAGAGCGTAGCATTTTGCGCCGTTGATTGAAGGCGGCCGCCACAAGGCTTTCTAAAACCTTCTGATTGGCCTCGTAGCGCGGCGCTGGCAATGCCTCAAGATGAATAACTGCGCTGGAAACTTTGGGGGGCGGCGTAAACGCATCGGGGGGCAAGTTGAGCACAATTTTTACCTCGCTGCGCCATTGAGCCAGAATGGCAAGCCGCCCATAGGCCTTGCTGCCGGGCTGGGCCACGATCCTTTGAGCGACCTCTTTTTGAAACATTAGGGTGAGGCTTTTCCAAAAAGGCGGCCAATTGGGAGGCGTAAGCCAGCGTATAAGCAGCTCGGTTCCTACATTATAAGGAAGGTTGGAGATTATTCTGATCGGAGCCGTCAAATACTGGGCAGGATCAAGGCGAAGCGCATCTTCATTGATCACTTGCAACCGGCCTGGAAACGCTTTTTCAATTTCCTCCAGAGCTGGTAGGCAGCGATTGTCTTTTTCAATGGCTAATATCTTACGTGCACCCTCACTTAATAAGCCGCGGGTCAAACCACCGGGGCCGGGACCAATTTCCAAAATGTCACAAGCGCTTAAATCGCCGGCTTGGCGGGCAATTTTTGCGGTTAGGTTAAGGTCGAGTAGAAAATTCTGTCCGAGTGATTTTCGGGCGGTCAATTGATGGGCTGTGATGACCTCTCGCAATGGGGGTAAATTATCGATTGTACTCATCGCTTCTGCCCCAATTCTTCAGCCAAGCGCAAAGCAGCGACGCATGAGTTTGGATTGGCGATGCCGCGGCCGGCAATATCCAAGGCCGTGCCATGATCAGGAGAGGTTCTTATGAAGGGAAGACCCAGTGTTAAATTCACGCCTTGATCAAAATCCAACGTTTTAATCGGAATGAGCGCTTGATCATGATACATTGCAATCGCCGCATCATAATTTTGTCGAGCGGCCGCATGAAAAAGCGTATCGGCCGAATGTGGCCCGGTTAGGATCGCCGGCTGACCATTCAGCCTTTCAAGAATGGGCGTTATTAAATCTAGATCTTCTCTGCCCATTTTACCCCCTTCACCGGCATGTGGGTTTAACCCCGCCACCGCAATCCGTGGCGTTTGAATTTTGAAATGTTCTTTGAGACCTTGAGCGGTAATTTGAATTGTTTTGGTCAGTAAGGCTGGCGTCAGCTGCCGGCTTACTTCGGATAATGGAATATGTATCGTTGCGGGTACAACCCTTAAAGACGGGCTGATCAGCATCATCACAACATCTTTGACATTTGCCAAATCGGCCAGAAATTCAGTATGGCCCGGATATTGAAACGCCGCGCCGTCTTGCAGATTTTTTTTATGTATTGGTGCCGTGCAAATGCCTGCCACTTGATGCGCATTTGCAAGCTGCACAGCGCGGTCAATCACGTTGATCACATCCTGTGCATTGCGGGGATCAAGCACCCCCGAACTGGCCAAAGCGGTAAACGTATGCGGCAAAACAGGCAAGCCTGTTTGCATCGCCGCCGCGGCATCGCTGGGGTTGGATATTTCAACGAAGTGGGACCCAGCCGGCAAGTGGCGCGGGTCTCCAATCCAAAAGAACACCAGCTCATTCCTGAGTATATTCCAGGCCTTGACCGCCAGTTCAGGGCCAATGCCGGCTGGATCTCCACATGTCAGAGCGATTGGCGTGCGGGTCATTTCTTGATTATACGCGCGTCTTGGCGCAGGTTCTCTAGATATCCGGCGGCGAAACTCTCTAACCTTTTATTGCGCAGGCCAGTTCGAATAGCATCGAGATTCTGCGATGTTTGAGAGGCCATATCTGTTCGTGCGCATAACATCACCAATATGCTCTTACCGCCTTTGGAAAAGAAATATTTTTCATGTCGGTCAAGAAGGCTTAACATTTCAGCCAACTCGGTTTGGATGTTTTTTACGGGCGTGCTTTTGCGCAAAAGCACGTGCGTTGGTGATCGTTCTGCTTCTGCATAAAGGTCATCGCAATGCACAATTTTCGTTTTGAGATGCTGCATTGTGTCGAGGTCGGATTGCTCAAACTCATAGGTTAGATAATCAATTGTACCAGAGGATGAGAATGCATATCCCGTTTCTTCTATCGCCCGAAGTTGAAACAGGGCCACAGCGTTTGGCACGCGCAAAGGCTCGGTGACCTCGCCAGGTGCCAAGCCAAATATCAAGGGCTTCAAAACCGCCGGCAGGCTGTTTAAATCCTGCCATGTGACGCGGCCACCCATATCACGCGAGGGGGCGGCAGAATATCGTTTTGCTGCTTTCGAAAAGGCGTCAAACCCAGTCAGGTTTTTTATGGCCTCTGCCGTTTCAAGCGTTTGCTCCTCTTGCCCCGGCAGAAGCGGCAAAATGATTTCAGACAATAAAACGCGCACGTTTGACCCATCGCCCGCGCTTTGAACCGCCCTTTGAAGTTGTTCATCCGTAACGCGGCTGCGCGCGCCAAACTTGGCTTGTACTACGTAGCGCCACAAAAGAGAGGTTTTGATGAATTGCTCAAATGCGGTTCTATCGATACCCAGTTTGGCTAATTCTTTTACAAATCTAACAGCATTCAAGTTCGCTCGTGCCGCAAATTCCTCAATTCCAGCTTGCAGTTCCGCCTCTGTAATAACGATAGACTGCTCGGCGGCAGCCGACCGCTTGAGACTATCTTCGATAAGTTGCGTTCGCGCTACAGACTTTGGGTTGCCAGGCACGTTCAAGACCTGAAGCAGCCGCGCCCTTTGGGTTATTTGATAATGCGTAATAATCTCTCCATCGACCACAATTGCTGGCGAAAACGGATTGTTTGCTGATACTTTTTGCGGCGAAAAACTTACAGCAGCAAAAAACGTGAGAATGATTAATAGCAGGTTGTTCATATCTTAAATTCCACAATTTGACCGGTCGGAAAGGCTTCTGCCGCCTGTGCTAAACCCTTTTAATCCGATCGTCATTTCAAATCTTGTTGATGGCGGCGATGAGCCGATATCTGTGAACCGGCGATGCACCGCGAAATCAAAGCTGGCACATTCGTTATTATAGGAAAAATTGATTCCGGCAGTGGCGGTTCTTTCCGCCACTAGATCGTAACGCATCGTATTTGCAATCACCCAGTTTGAATTGGCTTTAAAGTTGGAAGACACGGTCCATTCCGAAAGGTTTTTATTGGTATCATCATCTAAAGCCTTGGGCATCATGACATATCCTGCGGCAAGCTCAAATCGTTTTGAACGCAGGCTGACCAAGCCCTCGGCATGTGATGAGCGACCATTTGGAGTTAGCAAGGTCCGGCCTAAAACCGACAACCCGCCTTGCGTTTCAATTTCGGCGCCGATCAAAAGGTCTGATGTTTGCGATTGCAATCCTGAGCTTTCTGAAAAATCAGGCTCGCTCTTCTCGCGATAGATTTGTCCAATAGCGGCAGATAATTTGGCATTATAGTGGGTTTGCGATGCAAATTTAAGACCTGTTGCCGCCCTCAAACCAACCTCCCGGCGGTCTGGCGCTGGAAAACGGGACAGTTCAAACAGATTTGCCTCATCGAATTCTGCATAAAGGCTTTCTTCATTTGGCAAAGAAAAATCTCTTTGTGAGGCATATTCAAATTGCACAACCGGCTCAATCATTATGCGCCGGTTTGAGCTATTTTTGGCCAGTAAGGGCCAAGCCAATGATATGGCGCCTGCCCCTGAAAAAGCAGATTGAGTCCGGCTATAATTCGTGTCTTGCGCAATCACAAATAGATCAGTGAAAGCCTGGGCCTTAAGGCCAATTTGTGCACCATTTGAAAACCTGTAAAGATCCCCCCATTGCAAGGTGCCATTCACACGGCTTAGATCGCGCCCGATCTCGTTGATATTAGATTGACGGTGACTGCCATGGATATCTAAGCCGATCTTAACATCTCCACCAATAAAAGGTTTTGCAAACCGATGTTCAAATTTGTTACTGGCCACGAAAGAAGGGGCGGTTCGATTGCCTCCATAAAGAGAGGTATAATGGCGTATGCTCACGTCATTATACTGACGTCGGGTTGTTTGACTCAGCCGTAGGTTGGATTCGAGAAGGTCCTTCTCTACATATTCGTAATCTCCTAAATAACTGAAATCGCTTACGGTTTCTACTTTGTATTTTAAAGTATACTGCGATGGAAGTTCAGCGCTGCCATTTGCAAACATGTATCCGCGCCATTTGTCTTGGGTTAACCCATCATTAGAAATCGTGCCTGACGCTTGAAAATCGCCCGCAGCGTAGGCTTGACGATAATCCACTTCGATTGTTTTGGTCACAGGTGACGCATAAGGTGTTAAGGTTACATCGCGGCTTTCGCCAATAGGTATGAAATAAGGCAATTTAAGGCCGTAACCAAGCCGCGTTGTTGTTTGACTTCGCGGAACAAGAAAGCCTTGCATGCGTTTCACGCCAGGATCTGGAAGGCGTAAATATGGCGTGTAAAAGACCGGAAAATCAAAGACATGCAACGTAGCATTTTCAAAGAAGACTTGCCGTTTCACGTTGTCATGGCGCATCGTTTTCGCGCGTATTTGCCATAGGGGCGGGTTTTGATTGCAGCTGTAACAAGAGGTTGCCCGGACCTTGTTCAGTTGCATGAAGCGCGCCTGCGAGCGTTCTAGCGACTTTGCATTAATGCGAAGCTGTTGCTTCAAAACAAGCCTTGCAGCTTGGAACAGGCCAGCCTTTAAATCGCCATCTATATTCGCCGTTTTGGCTTTTATTTCGTTGCCATCAGTATCTAGAAACTGGATCGGCCCTGTTATTTCTAATTTATTAAGTGCCTTGTCGTATATAATCTGATTGGCGGTCAATATCCTATCTTGATGCGAAACATAAACCGACCCGCTGGCCACCAAACGCTGGTCTTCGTCAATAAACAGCTGATCAGCGATCAATGTTGCTGGCCCGCTTGCGGCAAGACATTGACTTGCTAAAAAGAGGCTAAAGCTTAAAGCTTTTAGGAGCACGTGCGCTATCAGGGTTTTCACGCAGCATCCTCCATCTGCAACATCAGACCAAAGGCAAGCGCAAGGGCTGCAATGGGCGGCGACCAGGCCGATAAAAAAATTGGCAATTGTCCATTTTCACCCAATATCTGAACAAAATTGCGAATGAAATGCAGCCCGAAGCCTAGCAATATGGCGCTTAAAATTGACAGACCAGTGCCACCAAGGCGAGCAGGTCGCATTGTAAAGGCGGCGGCTACCATCGTTAGAGCCATTAGAAATAACGGGCGCGCCAATTCTGATTGGAACCAAAGCTGATGTCTGCGGGCTGAAAACCCTGCAGCCTTTAATTGGGCAACAGTTTCAGGCAATTTCCATAAAGATACGGAACCCGGCTTGCCAAATCGATCGCGAATTTGATCTTGTGTGAGAGTGGATGGAAGTTCGAGCTTTTTAGAGAACTGCGCAGTTTCCTCTGGATTGCTACCCGGCAACAGCAACCAGGTTTTTGCCTCTTTAAGCTCCCATTTGCCAATTTGTAATGAGGCTGTTTTTGCCTCTATGCGCTTATTTAAGCCGCCATCTTTAGTGTAGTTTAATAAGCTAACATCATAAAGCTTCGTGCCGTCAAAGTTAGTACGCTCGGCGTGAATAACAGTTTGCCCGGCGCTATCGCCCTGACGCAGCCATAGACCTTCTCTACCGATAGAAAATACCGATCGACCTCCGCTGTCAAATTCTTCTCTCAAATCTATATAATATTTCGACGTGGATGCCACGATTGGATTAAATAGCCCAATAATTATGAGCCCCAACAGGCCTGCTATTAAAATCGGTCCAGCGAGTGTTGTGAGGCTGGATTGGCCCGCGCCCCGAGCAATGATAAACTCGCTCGATTTGTTCAAATTTGCGAAAAGCAAAACGGCAGAAATAATCATGATTAAAGGCAGGATTTGATATATTGATTTGGGGGTATTCAGAGTGGCCAGAAGAAGAACATTTCGAAAGGAAACGCTATCATCAAGCCAGCGCATTTGATTTACCAGATCGATCAGCAACATGAATACAAAGAATACCGCAAAAACTGCGCTAAAAGACTTTAAAAACCTACTCGAGAAATAATAGTGAAGCGTCATGAGGGAACCTGATCAGTCAAATCTACGCTGCGTTTAAACGGTTTGGCTGCGAAGGCTAGTAAACCATAACTCATCATCCCTCCAACCAACGTCGGGGCATAAATAAGGGGCCAATAAGACGGATTGCTGCGCAGCAGATCTCCCAATGCGCTTTCGGTAAGCTTGATCAAAATCAACAATAAAATCGCCAGTAAAATTTGTGGGCCAGATCCAAACCGGCTAAAGCTTGCCAGAAGAAGGCTCGCGAAACCGATAAAGGCCGCAACGATGCATAAAAGCGCCTCTTGAATACGGTTGTGTACTTCTTTGTGTAAGCGCTCCAAAGGTGTTTTGGTTTCTTGCAGAATGAGGGATTGTTCAACAATCATCTCATAGCTCGAAATGGAACTTAAACCTCGTTTTAAAACTTTTTTGGTTCCGACAAGATTGCTTACATCATAGGATAAATCTGAAAATAAAGTTGTTGAAAGTGCATTCGTATCCTGCTGGTATCTCTGCGCCAGCCCGTTGACCATGATCAACATGCTGCGCTCACCCTCGCGCAGCAGATAGGCCGTCTCTGCGCTGTAAACAATATTTGTGGTCTCACTTCGGTGATCTGCAAGCAGGACATCCTTTAATTCACCAGTCGATGTTATTTCCCGGATGTAGAAGGTTATTCCCGGGCTGGGATGTAAGAAAACACCCTCTCTCAACAGCCGCGCCGAAATACTGCCCGCAATTTCTTGCTCCCGTTGTTTCAAATGCGCATTGCTAACCGGAACGATAAAATGGGTTAAAACTGACATAAAGAGCGCAACGATCAGCCCAAATGCCATAACAGGCCGCATCAAACGCCACGGGCTAAAACCAGTTGCCTGCACAACGGTTAATTCGCTTTCACTGCTGAGCCGATTGGCAACAAAAACCATCGACGCAAAGGCGGACATAGGCAGTATCATGGCAATCACTTTTGGGATTGCTAACAGCGAAAACTCTAAAAAAACCTGCGCGGAATGACCGCCGGATATCAAACGGTCAAACAGAATGACCGCCGTATTAACCCAATAAACCAGGACCAACACCAATGAGAAAAATCCGAATACGACCAAAAATTGGAAAAACAAATAACGGTCAAAGCGTGACACTTAAATCCCCAGTGGCGTTCTACGATCAAACATGGTTTACCTCAAAGTGATCGCGGGGAAAACTGTTAACTATGCAGATAGGCCTGGAAAACGATTTTATCTTGTAAATTCTGAGGAGATCTTCATGCCGCCTTATGGAAATTTTAGTTTTGAAAGTACTGCCTGGGATGAAATCGCAGATTACACCGACCATTTGGTCGTAACGGTAACGCGTGAGGGAGGCCTTTCGACTATGGCGCGGCGTGTCAACGCGATGTCAAAGGGCGCCATCAAGCGCGCCGTTGAACATCAAAGCTTTCAAGGCTGCAAGGCTGCGGATGTGATTACGCTCTCGTATCCAAGCGGTTTAAAGGCAACAGCGATCCAGCTTGTTGTTTTAGAACGTGGCGAGAAACCAGAGATTGTGCGCAAAGCCGGCGTCGCATTGGCAAAACGTTTATCGGGGAAATCAGCTGTGATTTTACTCGGGGCTTTACGCCATTCTGAGCAATTTTGCTTAGGGTTGGCCCTAAGGAGTTATAAATTCCAAAATTATAAGTCTGCAGCGCAGGATAAAGGCCCAGATTATCGCGTTATGCATGATAAGTTGAGCAATTTGCGCTCCGATTTTGAAACCGCACTTTCGATTGCCGACGGGGTATGTCTGACGCGTGATCTTGTCTCCATGCCTGCGAATATTTTAACAACCGAAACATTCGCCGATCATTTGCTGTCATTAGCAGAGCATGGCTTGAAAGTTGAGATTTTGGATGAAGATCACCTGAAAGAGCTTGGGATGGGTGCCCTTTTAAGCGTTGGGCAGGGGTCAAAAAGCCCATCGAAATTGGTGATTTTAGAGTGGCAGGGGGCCGAAGACGCCGCAGCGCCGTTGGCCTTGGCTGGCAAAGGTGTCGTGTTTGACACCGGCGGCATATCTATGAAACCGGCTGCTGGCATGGAAGAAATGACCATGGATATGGGCGGTGCAGGCGTGGTTGCGGGTACGATGTTGGCCCTGGCAAAGCGCAAGGCGAAGGCCAATGTGGTTGGCTTGGTTGGTTTGGTGGAAAACATGCCTTCGGGCGAGGCAATGCGGCCTGGTGATGTTGTGACCTCCCTCAAGGGTGACACGATTGAAGTGTTGAACACGGATGCCGAAGGCCGTTTGGTGCTGTGTGACGTGATGTGGTATGCGCAGGATCGTTTCAAGCCCTGCGCGATGATTGATCTTGCCACTCTGACAGGGGCGATCATCGTCGGGTTGGGCCATGAAAATGCCGGTGTTTTTTCCAACGATGATCAGTTTTGCTCAACCTTACTGGGGGCCGCAGGGCGCGAACAAGAAGGCGCTTGGAGGATGCCGCTGTCGCCAGCCTATGATAAATTGTTAAAATCGCCCATAGCCGACATGAAAAATATTGGCGGGCGGGCCGCTGGCTCGATCACCGCTGCGCAGTTTTTGCAGCGCTTTGTAAAAGACGATTTACCTTGGGCGCATATTGATATTGCCGGAGTGGCGAAGGTTAAGTCGGACACCGCGCATTCTGGCGCTGGAGCGACCGGTTGGGGTGTCATGACGCTGAATCGTTTGGTGCAAGAGATGCTTGAAACAGGATAAACTATGGGGGCTGTATATTTTTATCATCTCACGCAGCATCCTCTTGAAACGACGCTGCCGGTTTTGCTGCAAAAGGCCGTTGCGGCGGGTTGGCGCACAGAGGTGCGGGGCACTGATGCTGCCAGAATGGCATGGTTAGATGAAAGGCTTTGGGTGCAGCAAACCGATGGGTTTTTGCCACATGCGTTGGAAAGCGAAGCGGAGGCAAGCGAAAGCCCAGTCGTGCTCAGCACCGAACCCGTTGATAATGTCCGCTGTAAAATGATCGTAGATGGCGCCTTGGTGAGCGCGGCAGAGGTGCAGGCTTGCGAGCGCGTCTGTGTCTTATTTGATGGTCATAACCCGGATGCCACTCAAGCGGCGCGAGATCTTTGGAAAACTCTGACACAATCTGGTTGTTCCGCGCAATATTGGTCGGAAGAATCCGGAAAATGGACTAAAAAGGCAGAAGCTTAACGCCAGATTGAAATGTGCTCTTGGGTGATTTCCAGGCGTGAAAATTTGCTCAGATAGCTCATGCCCAATAATGACACTGGTAGCTTTCCGGCATTGACATAAGCGGCGATGTTACGATCCACATGCCTTTCCAGCGCAACCGTGGCCAAGCGCACCGGGGCCAATTTCACTTCTCCATTGGCGGTATTCGCGCTGTCCCAAAACGCCAATTTGTTAGGATCAAACCCCAGTTTTTGTGCATCTTTTTGACTGAGAATAACGGTTGTGGCCCCGGTATCGATTAAAAAAGGGATCTCTATGCCATTGACGTTTAAAGTCACATGAAAATGGCCATCCGCCTGTTTCGGAATAAGAATCGCGCCGTCTTGCAGCAACAGTTTTTTTGCAGGTGCGCTGTTTTTGCGGATATCGCTCCAAAGCGCGGCCGCAAAAGCCACCCCGGCTATTATCAAAAGCCATGTTGCCAATTGACGGAGCGTTTTCCAAAGGCCTGTGCGAGACATCAGGACCGACCCGATCAAAACGGCCGTAAGCAACGTTAAATATGTGAGATGGGCATAATCGATATTTGGCACGGCGCTACTTTTGAAAAATTTCACTCAACACAGGCGATAACCCTTCCAAGATAAACTGAACGGCCAAGGCGGCAAGCAGCATTCCAAGCAATCTGGTGACAACTTCGGTTCCGGTGTCGCCCAAGGCTTTTTCAATCATAGGCGCGGTTAAAAAGCATAGAAACACCAAGATGATGACGGCCAGCATTACCAAGCTAAGCGTGATCGTTCCGGCAATATCGGGATGCGTTGATGAAAGTAAAATCATCGTGGTAATTGCGCCTGGCCCCGCGATTAAAGGAATGGCAAGGGGGAATACCGAAGGATCATTTTCTGCCGGTTCAGCATCGCTTTGCGCTGCGCGGCGCTTGCGTCGCCCCGTGAACAACATATCAAGCGCCGTAAGAAACAACAGCACACCGCCTGAAATCCGAAACGCCGGTAACGAAATGCCCAGAAAGGTTAACACCGACTCACCAAATAGGCAGAAAATCAACAGAATGACCGCCCCGATCACTGTTGCTCGCAACGCAATGGCTCGCCGCGCCGCAATGGTTTCGCCATTGGTCAAGCTTACAAACACCGGGGTTAATCCGATCGGATCAATGATGACGAAGAGTGTTACGAAAGATGTGATAAAAAGCGTGGTGCTGAAATCAAACAAAATTTTATATCCTTTTAAACATGCATCGTTCAAACCGGCTTTGCGATGGCTCTCTTTAAGCGCTGTAGATGCCGCAATTGCTTCTTGCAAAGGGCGATTGGCGTAAAATCGGCCAGCCTGTAAAACTAATGGTTTTCGGCTGATTCCAGTTTTTCTTGGGCCGCCAACCAAAGCGCTTCGGCGCGTTCAAGCGCCTCCATGACTTCGGCGTATTTTTTGTTCCAAGTTGCCAATTCGCCAATTCGAGTATCGTCATAAAGCGCAGAATCGGCAAGTTTTATTGCCAATTTATCGCGCATTTCATTTAACTTTTCCAGCCGCGCCTCGGATTTGCGAACATCGCTGCGCAGCGAAAGTATTTTTTCGCGGCTTGCCGGTTTAGGACGCTCGGCCTTGCTTGGGGTTTTCTTAGATGGCTTATCCGCGCTGAGCAATTGTTTGCGATAGCTTTCCAGATCTTCTTCATAGGGCGTTACGCGGCCGTTATTCACAAGCCATAACCGGTCTGCCACCAATTCCAAAAGATGCATATCATGGCTTACTAAAATCACGGCTCCAGAATAGGCGGTCAGGGCCTCAACCAAAGCTTCCCGGCTTTCGATATCCAAGTGGTTGGTCGGTTCATCAAGGATCAAAAGATGTGGGGCGTCAATCGTCGCTAACAATAAAGACAGTCGCGCCTTTTGCCCGCCGGATAATCGGCCAACAAGCGTTTCTGCTTGTTCTGCGCCAATCCCAAAGCCACCCAATATTGCGCGCAGCTGCGCTGGTGTTTTAGAGGGCCGCAGGCGTCGCACGTGATCAATCGGTGTTTCATCAACATAAAGTTCATCGACTTGATGTTGGGCGAAATAGCCGATGCGTAATTTTGAGGATTGAACCAGCTGTCCCGCCAAAGGCTTCAAGCGCCCCGAAATCAATTTGGCCAGCGTTGATTTTCCCTGACCGTTTTGGCCCAAAAGCGCAATGCGATCATCTTGATCAATACGCAAATCCAATCGGGATAAAACGGTGGTTTCGCCATATCCGGCGATACCGTTTTCAATCCTTAGGATTGGCGGCGATAGCTCTTCGGGCGTGGGAAAACTAAAGCGGCGCAACGCCGCTTCTTGCGGGCGCGTGATTGGCTCTAACCGAGCGATGGCTTTGAGGCGTGATTGTGCCTGGCGGGCTTTATCGGCCTTATAGCGAAACCGATCCACATAGGATTGCAAATGCGCACGGCGGGTTTCTTGTTTTTTGGCTTCGGATTCTGCGGCGGCCAAGCGCGCGGCTCGGGTCTTTGCGAAAGTGTCATATCCGCCGCCATAAAGTTGCAGTTTTTTGTCCTCTAAATGTAAAATCGTGCTGACTGATCGGTTTAATAGGCCGCGATCATGGCTTACGATTAAAACTGTATGGGGGTATTTGAGGAGGTAGTTTTCAAGCCAAAGCGCGCCTTCCAAATCCAGATAGTTTGTTGGTTCATCCAAAAGCAGCACGTCGGGTTGTGAAAACAAAACCGCCGCCAAGGCCACGCGCATCCGCCAGCCCCCTGAAAAAGCGCTGCACGGCATCTGCTGTTTTTCGGAATCAAAGCCCAGCCCACGCAAAATACTGCTTGCACGTGCCTCAGCCGACCATGCATCGATATCCGCCAGACGGGTTTGGATATCGCTGATCCGGGCCGCATCGGTGGCCCGCTCAGATTCTTTCAGCAAATTGGCCCGTTCAAGATCTGCGGCTAAAACCGTATCGATCAGAGAAACCTCATTTCCGGGTACTTCTTGAGCGACGCCGCCAATTTTGGCTTGGCGGGGCAAGGTGATGCTGCCCCCCTCTAATCCCAATTCGCCACGGATCAAACGAAACAACGTGGTTTTACCCGTGCCATTTCGCCCCACAACGCCCACTTTATGCCCTGCCGGAATAATTGCCGTTGCGTTTTCGAGCAAAAGCCGGCCTTCCACGGAATAGCTGATATCGTTAATTTTCAACATGCGCGTGGCTTAGCAGGCAGCTTTATGAGACACCAGTTGCAAATCGCAAGATAAAAGCAAATCGAAAGCTTTTTTAAACCAGCCGTCTTTGTTGTGATGTTTTTCCAAAAGCGGCTTTTCAAAAGCGCGACGTCATGTTAGGGCGCTAGCGTTTTCATGGCGGTGGGCAAGGGGTCTGCCGCTTTGGTAAAAAGGATAATCTAACATGGCTCTCGAGCGTACTTTCAGCATCATCAAACCCGATGCAACCCGTCGGAACTTAACCGGCAAAATCAATGCAAAATTTGAAGAGGCAGGTTTGCGTGTTGTTGCGCAAAAACGCATTCATATGACAAAAGCCCAAGCTGGTGTGTTTTATGGCGTGCATGCAGAGCGCCCGTTTTATGATGAGCTTTGTGAGTTCATGTCCTCCGAGCCCGTCATTGTACAGGTTCTGGAAGGCGAGGGCGCAATTGCAAAAAATCGCGAAGTGATGGGCGCAACCAACCCAGCCGATGCAGCTGCCGGCACGATCCGCGCAGAATTTGCAGAATCTGTGGGCGAAAACTCAGTTCATGGTTCTGACGCACCGGAAACAGCTGCAGAAGAAATCGCATATTTCTTTTCCGGTATCGAGCTGGTTGGCTAAACCACTTTAAGGCATATTGGGGTAGAGGCTGCGCTTTTGTGAGCAATATGCGTTTACCCTATCAAAAGGGTTGAATCTTCAACCCTTTTTTTTTACGAATCTTTTGGTTTTGCGTAGATAAGTTTTTGAAAATTACGTTCAAAAACAATATTTTAAATTCTTTAATAAAAGTAGGTGATGTTTTTGAGGAAAGCAAATTGCGTGCAAGGGTTTGTTTTTCTGCTGCAGGGCAAACGTTCTTGGGGCGGTTTTGCAACCCTATGGCCAAAGCCAATGGCCAAAGCGAAATAACCCATGAAATACGGGAGACATCCGTTGTTGAAAAGCCGGTGATACCGCTCATCTTCGCCTAAGGCGTGAATGGTTTTGCGTTATAAATGTCAATAGCGTGCACAGCCGCTTCGATTTTGCCTCAAGTTTCTGAAAGAATAAACGGCATCATTCATTTTGATGCGAGGTTGGTTGCAAAGTCGCAGAGGCTTTTAAGCGCTTTGCTGAACAGTGCATCTTCAACGGTCATGGCAACGCGGATATGCCCTGCAGCGGCTGCGCCAAAGCTTTCTCCGGGCATAACGGCAATTTTGCGCTGTTCAAGAAGCGCGTTTGCAAAAGCTTCGCCGTTAAGGCCTGTACTGCGAATATCCAGCATAAGATACATGGCTCCTTGCGGCGGAATGACGTTTATTTGCGGAAACTCTTTCAAGATCTCAAGCGCGAGTTTTCGGCGGCGCTCAAATGGCGCTGAAACAGAGATAAATGCGCTGGACCCCAAATGTAATGCATATTCAGCGGCGTCTTGAATAAAGCCGACCACGCCGTAATTGCTGACCGTGGCCAGATCGTTGAGCTTGGCAATAATATCTTCTGGGCCGATCACCCAACCAATCCTGCTGCCCGTCATTGCATGGCTTTTTGACATTGAGCCCACGATCAAGCTGCGCTCTTTCATGCCGGGTAGTGACCTTGGCGTGATATGGCGCCCAGACCAAACTTGCGACGCATAGACTTCATCAGAAATCAGCCATAAATCATGTTCCCGACAGGTATCCGCGATTATCTCAAGCGTTTCTTGGCCGTACACAACGCCCGTTGGATTGTTTGGAGAGTTGATAAGCAAGGATGCAGCGCCTTGAGCTGCCGCGTTTAAACTGGCCCCGTTTGGTTGAAATCCGTCACTCGCCTTGGCAGCAATTGCAACGGGATTAAGGCTGAGCGCGCGCAGCATCCCTGGATAGGTGGTGTAATAAGGATCTATATAAAGCGCTTTGTCATGTGGGTCGCAGGCCGCCAGATGCGCTGCGAATAAAGCGGCCTGAGCGCCGGGGGTGATCAGAACATTTTCGGCGCTTGTTGGCACTTGAGCTTGCGTTTGATGGTGGGCCGCTACGATCTCGCGCAATCCTTGCGTTCCGGGCACCGGTGCATATCCAGTATGCCCATCGTTTGCCGAGCGCTGCATGGCTTGTAAAATATCTGGCGCGGTTTTTATATCATGTTCGCCGATCGTCAGCTCAATCACAGACTGGCCTTGGGCAATCATTTCGCGGGCTTTCATAAAAACCCCCCATCCATCTGACAGGCCTTCGGGCACGATATTGCGAATACGTTGTGATGGCAGCACAGGCCAATTCCTTATCTTTTTATGAAGTTTAATTTTTTTGGGCTATTTAGGCCGCAGCCTGCAGATAAACCTCAAATTACGAACAATCCATGGGCGCAAATCATCACGTTATTCGTGCAGAAATGTCAACCACCGCCAATTTTAGAACATTTCTTATGTTTCCAAGACCGCATGAAATTGCTAAGCCGCCTCGATAAAGAACTAATTGGCCGTAAATTCATGACAACGCTTTCACTGCATAACACCCTTGCTCGTGCCAAACAGCTTTTTGTGCCTTTGGATCCCAAAAATATACGGATCTATCTCTGTGGGCCAACAGTCTATGATCGGGCGCATTTGGGGAATGCACGCAATGTGATCATGTTTGATGTATTATTCCGGGTTTTGCGCAGATTATATGGGGAGGCGCATGTTACCTATGTGCGCAACTTTACGGATATTGATGATAAAATTAATGCCAAAGCCTCAGAAACAGGACGCTCGATCGCGCAGATCACGCAAGAAACCACGGCTTGGTACCTGCAAGATATGGCCGATTTGGGGAATCTAGATCCGACGCATATGCCGCGCGCCACGGCTTATGTGCCACAAATGATCCAAATGATCGAAAATCTGATCAACGCAGAACACGCCTATGCCGCCGATGGTCACGTTTTATTTGCCGTTGACAGTTATGCAGATTATGGGCGGCTTTCGGGGCGCACGATTGATGATATGCTTGCAGGAGCGCGCGTCGAAGTGGCGCCCTATAAGCGCAACCCGATGGATTTCGTGCTTTGGAAACCCTCGAGCGGGGATCAGCCCGGATGGCAAAGCCCTTGGGGATTTGGTCGGCCGGGATGGCATATTGAATGTTCGGCCATGTCGCTTGATCTCTTGGGTGAAAGCTTTGATATCCATGGCGGCGGCAATGATTTAACCTTTCCCCACCATGAGAATGAAATTGCACAAAGCTGCTGCGCGCATCCAAAAAGCCAGTTCGCGCAGGTTTGGCTGCACAATGAAATGCTGCAGGTTGACGGTAAGAAAATGTCAAAATCCCTGGGCAATTTCTTTACGGTACGGGATTTGATTGAGCAGGGATTTGCCGGAGAGGTGATCCGCTTTGTGTTTCTCTCAACGCATTATGGCAAGCCCATGGACTGGACCAAAGAGCGCGCGCAAGACGCCGAGAAAACGCTGCGTAAATGGCGCAAACTCACCGCGGGCGTTGCGGCGGCAAAGACTGTGCCCGCCTGCGTGTTGGATCCGCTTTGTGATGATCTTAACACGGCCGGCGCGATTGCGGGCTTGCACAGCTTGCTGGCGCAGGAAGATTTGTCTGGGTTGAAAGCAGGGGCTCAAATGTTGGGCCTTCTTGAGCCATCAATGGGCGCTTGGGCGCAAGCCGTTGATCTGTCACAATTTGAAACCTTGCTTGAGGCAACGCGTGCCCAAGCAATGCAGGATAAAGACTTTGCAGAACTTGATCGGTTGAAATTAGCCCTACAAAACGCGGGGGTCGAAGTGCGGATGAGCAAAACGGGTATCGAACTCTTAGCGGGGCCGGGGTTTGACCCAAAGCGCCTAGATACGCTTTTGTAATGGCTTCCTATCCGCGTCACTTGGCTGTAGCCTAGACGCAAAGCGTATCAAGATATAAAAATTCGGGGCATCGGCTTGACGACTGAAAAACTTTACATTTACGACACGACGCTGCGCGATGGGCAACAAACCCAAGGGGTTCAATTTTCCACCGATGAAAAGGTAATGATTGCGCGGGCGCTTGACGATCTGGGGGTGGATTATATTGAAGGGGGCTGGCCCGGCGCCAATCCAACCGATAATGCGTTTTTCGCCGCTTTGCCAAAGACAAAGGCCACCATAACGGCCTTTGGGATGACCAAACGGGCCGGTCGCTCTGCTGAAAACGATGATGTTTTGGCGGCGGTCTTAAATGCGGGTACTTCAAGCGTTTGCTTGGTGGGCAAAACCCATGATTTTCATGTAGAGACGGCGCTGGGTATTTCGCTTGCAGAAAATATAGATGCGATCCGCCTATCGATTGCCCATATTGTGGCGCAAGGGCGCGAAGCGATATTTGACGCCGAGCATTTTTTCGATGGCTATAAATCCAATCCAGCCTTCGCGCTGGAAAGTCTAAAAGCGGCCTTGGGGGCAGGCGCACGCTGGCTTGTTCTATGTGATACAAATGGCGGCGCTTTGCCCCGTGAGATTTATGAAATAGTATCAGAAGTGATTGCATCGGGAATACCTGGAAAAAATTTGGGTATTCACACGCATAATGACACCGAAAATGCCGTGGCGAACACTTTGATGGCTGTCGATGCGGGTGTGCGGCATATCCAAGGCACGTTAAATGGCTTGGGTGAGCGTTGCGGCAACGCAAATCTAACCTCTTTAATTCCCACGCTTCTCCTAAAAGAGCCTTATGCGGGTCGGTTTGAAACCGGTGTGTCCCCTCATTCTTTAACCGGCCTTACCCGGCTTTCCGGTTTGCTGGATGATATTTTAAATCGTGTGCCTGCGCGCCAAGCCGCCTATGTTGGTGGATCGGCTTTTGCGCATAAGGCAGGCTTGCATGCCAGTGCTATCCTGAAAGATCCCACCACCTATGAGCATGTTGATCCAAGCGTTGTGGGCAATGCGCGCCTTATTCCAATGTCCAATCAGGCTGGCCAGTCAAACCTGCGCAAACGTTTGAAAGAGGCGGGGTTAAGCGTCGCGAAGGATAATCCTGCCTTGGGGAGAATTCTCGAGGTAATCAAGCAGCGAGAGGCTTTGGGCTATTCCTATGATACGGCGCAGGCCAGTTTTGAATTGCTCGCGCGAAAAGAGCTGGATCAATTGCCAAGGTTTTTTGAGGTAAAGCGCTACCGCGTTTCGGTTGAGCGCCGCAAAAACAAATATAATGAGATGGTAAGCCTGTCCGAAGCCGTGGTTGTGGTGAAGGTTGGAGATGAAAAGAAACTTTCGGTAAGTGAATCTTTGGATGAGACCGGTTCGGATCGCGGGCCAGTAAATGCCCTTGCCAAAGCTTTGGCGAAAGATTTGGGCGCCTATCAAAGCATGATTGATGATGTGCGGCTGGTTGATTTTAAGGTCAGAATTACTCAAGGGGGCACCGAAGCCGTGACGCGCGTTGTGATCGATAGCGAAGACAGCCAAGGGCGGCGTTGGGCCACGGTGGGCGTATCCGCCAATATTGTGGATGCAAGCTTTGAGGCGCTTATCGAAGCCTTTCAATGGAAATTGATCCGCGATACCGCGTCCGATCACGCAGGTGCATAAACCGGTGGCGGATATTTTAAACGATGATGTGATCGCCTGCGCGCGCCTATTGGAACGCGGTGACCCCGAGCGTTTTCGCGCTGTTATGGCAACACCTTTAGAGGTGCGTAAAACATTATTTCCAATATTCGCCTTTAACCTTGAGGTAGCACGTGCCCCTTGGGTGACCAAAGAACCGCTGATTGCCGAAATGCGTTTACAGTGGTGGCAAGACGTGTTGAGTGAAATTTCAGATGGGCGCGCGGTGCGTCGGCATGAGGTTGCAACGCCGCTGGCCATCTCTCTCACCCCTGCCGCTGCTGAGGTTTTGAAGGCTGTGGTTGAGGCGCGTCGGCATGATATTTACCCCGATCCCTTTGCAACCAACGCAGATTTTCAGGCTTATATTCTTGCAACATCCGGATGTTTGATGAGGGTTGCAGCTCAGGCTCTTGGACCAGCGGATGATCAGGTTTTGGCCGATTTCGGCTATGCTGCGGGTGTTGCAAATTACTTAAAAGCATTGCCGGAACTGACCGAGGCAGGAAAAACACATATACCCGACACCAGCGAAGACGCAGTTCAATTGTTGGCGCATGAGGCCTTGCTAAAATTGCGCTCGGCGCGCAAAGCGCGCGGTAAAATTTCAAAAAAGGCTGGCTATGCCTTGCTCACAGGGTGGCAATCCGGCGCTGTGCTCGCCGCTTATGCCAGACGGTCCCCGGCAATTGCGTATGGCGGTGATCGGCGCGGCGTTCGACTGTCGGGTGTGCGCCTGCTCGGGCGCTCGTTACTACAGCGCTGGTAAGCATATCATTTGTAGTCTTTTGGTCTATTTGCTGTTTTCGTAAGGAAAAACAGTGCTAAAGCAGCAAGAAATAACAACGGCAACATCGCAAGGTTCACTGCGGCCCAGCCCTCTAAGGCCGAATTGCCGGAACAATTCATCAATCCGCCTGAGGTTAAAGAGGCCAAGGTCACACCAGCCCCCACAAAAAAATCATTCATTCCCTGTACCCGGCCGCGCTCATGCGGCTTATGGCTTTCAGATAAAAGCGTTGTGGCGCCAATGAAGCTGAAATTCCAACCCAGCCCTACCATAATCAGCGCGGCAAAGAAGTTGCCCAAATCTATGCCCTCAAGCGCGCACAGCCCGGCAATTGCCAGCATAACAAGTCCTATCGCCAAAATTCTGCGCGCGCCAAATCTCACAATCAAATGGCCCGTAAAAAAAGAGGGTACAAACATCGCCAATACATGGGCCGAAACAATATCGGCAACATCTGAGGTGCTAAAACCGCAACCGATCACCGCCAAAGGCGTTGAGGTCATAACCAGGTTCATCATTGAATAAGCAATCATAGCGCAAAGGATGGATGCAAAAATCTGCCGGCTTTTCAGCAGGTCAAGCCTATTGCGCGGCCTTTCTTCGCCCTGTTCAGTGACCAAATAATCTGTATTGCGAAACGCAAAAAAGATAAGCGAGCCGATCAGGTTTAGGGCCACTATGACCAGATAGGACATAAGAAAGGGAACGGAAAAAAAGGTATCGGTTAACTTTACCAATTGAGGGCCGATAATCGCTGCAATCAAACCACTGGCCATCACGTAGGACACTGCTTTTGGCCGAAAACTTTCCGAAGCTGTATCGATCGCTGCAAATCTATAAAAGCCTTGGCTTGCCATGAACACACCCGTGCAAAGGCTGGCCAGTAAAAACCAACCAAAAGATTGAACATAAAGCCCATAGGCGGCAATAAGCCCCCCCAGGGCTCCAAAAAAAGTTCCTAAGAAAAACCCTTTTTTGCGGCCGACCTTTTGCATTAAATTTGACAAAGGATCAGAGGCGAGCATTGCCCCCAAGACGATACAGGATATTGGCATCGTCGCGAAACAAATATTTTTCGCCAAAGACTGCCCAGCCAAACCTGCCATAATAAACACCATCGGCAATTGGTTTCCCAAGATTGCTTGTGCAAGCACCAAAACAGTTAAATTGCGCCGCGCGAGTTTATCATCTGTTACAGTGACCATTCGCGCGACGCTATGCGGGGGCAATGTAAATAACAAGGCCCAGAAAAAGCTATTTCTTCTCATAACGGGTGCGGAGCATAACGTTGGGTAGGCGCAAGTTCATTAGTGAAGTGATAACAAACACGATAACTTGCCTCAGTCCTAAAATCATGGTCGCGAAATAGCGCGCAATTCACAGAGATATGGTCTATTGCTCATTGTATGGATAGGCTTGAAACAGACGCTGATATTGATCGTGGCATAAAATTTTTATGCCGTCACGAACCGGCTTTCGCGCGCGCTGCGGCGCGGATTAATGCGCCAATTCCGCTGCGCAGGCGGGCAGGGGGGTTTGATGCGTTGCTAAAGGCCATTGTCGCGCAGCAATTAAGCGTTGCGTCTGCGGCGGCTATTTGGGCGCGTGCGGAGGCTGCAGGCTTCACACAAGCGCAAAGAATCTTAAGCACAACCGATTTAGCCTTGCGAGAGGTTGGGCTGAGCCGTCAAAAAATAAAATATGTCCGAGCATTGGCGCTTGCGGATGTAGATTTTGACGCGCTTGCCGCAGCGTCAACTGAAGAGGTGGTGGGGGTTTTAACTCAAATATCGGGCATCGGGGTTTGGACGGCAGAAATATACGCGATGTTTTCTTTGGGGCATCAAGATGTATTTCCCTCAGGCGATTTGGCGCTTCAAGAAGCGGCAAAAGATTTGTTTGGAATGACCGACAGGCCAAGCGCGAATGCCTTGAAAACCATGGCCGGTGACTGGAGCCCGTGGAGAGCAGTTGCAGCGCATGTTTTGTGGGCGTATTACTCGGCCATTAAAAAACGCGAGGGAATTGGATGACACGGGTTCTGCAAACGGAACGTAAAGAAGCTTTATCGGGCTCGACCCGCTCGGCAGTGGTGTTTTTACATGGATATGGTGCCAATGCAGCAGATTTACTGGGGTTGGCCGACCCTTTGGGCGAGCATCTGCCGGATACATTATTCATCGCGCCAAATGCGCCCGAGATATGCAATGGGATTCCAATGGGGTTTCAATGGTTTCCTATACCTTGGATTGACGAATCCAGCGAAGAGGAATCAATGCGCGGCATGCAAGCTGCCGTTGAGGATTTGAACGCGTTTTTAGATGCATTGATGGTCGATGAGGATCTGTTGCCCGAGCAAGTGGTGTTATTTGGATTTTCACAAGGCACGATGATGGGCTTGCACGTTGCCCCGCGGCGAGAGGATGCGATAGCCGGAATGGTTGGGTTTTCCGGACGCCTGATGGAGCCTGATCTGTTGGTGGATGAGGTGTTATCACGCCCGCCAATTTTGTTAATCCATGGTGATCAAGATGATGTGGTGCCTATCGCATCTTTGCCAGAAGCCGCGGATGGGCTGCAAAAAGCGGGATTTCAAGATGTGTTTGCACATGTTCAAAAAGGTACGGCGCATGGCATTGCTTCTGATGGTTTGTCGGTTGCCTTGGCATTTATGCGCGACAAGCTGGGGCTGTAACGCTGTTTTTGACGTTAAGCCCAAGCCGGGCGCGATCGCCTTATGCGTCAATTAGGCTATATATTGGGCTTGCCAGATAAAATGCGCGATATATAGTTTGCTTTGTAGAGAGAGACGCGTGCCAAAGCGTATTGCGTGGCTGAGAAAAGGGGTTGAAGGCAGATGGATGGCGAATTTAGGACAGAGTTTGTGCGTGAATCCTCTGCATTAAAGCAACATCCAGCACTGGTTTTGAATGCTGATTACCGACCATTATCGTATTACCCTTTATCTTTGTGGTGTTGGCAAGATGCCGTGAAAGCTGCCTATATGGATCGGGTCGATATCGTGGCGGAATATGATCATTATGTTCACAGTCCAACCATTCGCTTTCGAATACCCTCGGTTGTGGTTCTCAAAGATTATGTAAAACCTCAAAAGCGCGTGGCCTTCACGCGCTTTAATTTATTTTTGAGGGATCATTTTTCATGCCAATATTGTGGGTCGAAAGGTGATCTAACATTTGACCATGTTGTGCCACGCGCAAGCGGGGGCGTTACAAGTTGGCAAAACGTGGTTGCGGCTTGTAGCCCCTGTAATTTGAAAAAAGGATCAAAAAGTTTAAAGCGCGCAGGAATGTCGTTGGCGCGTAAACCACGCTGTCCAGAAGCAGAAGAGCTGCGAAATGCAGGCCGCAATTTCCAGCCCAATTATCTTCATGAAAGTTGGATGGACTTTTTATATTGGGATAGTGAGCTTGAAGCTTAGGCCCTCACGTGCCTAATGAGTTTTCGCACCAACCTTTTATTAATCCAGCTGCAGGGTGGGTTTTAGCGTCTAAAATTGGGGTATTTTAATACCTATATTTTAAGTAACTGTTTTTAAACAGAAATATAACCCTTATAGTGCTTGACCATGACAGCGCATCGCCTATAACCACATGCGATGAAGAGAAGCGGTTTGGCTTCTTTAAGTGTGACTTATGATGGGACGATCTTTTATGAAAACCTTTTCTGCTACTCCCGCAGATATTGAAAAGAAATGGATCCTGATCGACGCTGAGGGCGTTGTTCTGGGCCGTTTGGCTTCAATTGTTGCGATGCGCCTGCGCGGTAAACACAAAGCCTCTTTTACGCCTCATATGGATTGCGGCGATAATGTGATTATTATCAATGCTGAAAAAATTCAGATGACCGGTAAAAAGCGGGAAGAGAATTTTTATTGGCACACAGGGTACCCTGGTGGCATTAAATCGCGTACCAAAGCGCAAATTTTAGAAGGAGCGCATCCTGAGCGTGTGGTTGTACAAGCTGTTAAGCGGATGTTGCCCGGCAATCGTTTGAGCCGTGGATTGATGACCAATCTGCGCGTTTATGCGGGGGCAGAGCATCCCCATGAAGCGCAGGCCCCAACTGTGTTGGATGTGAAATCAATGAATCCTAAAAATACAAGGGCTGCATAATTATGACTGAAGAAATGAAATCTTTGGAAGAGCTGCAAACTGTTGGGTCAGATGCAGACGTGCAAATTGAAGTTGCCGCTCCGCGCGAGCCCATGCGCGATGCTTTGGGGCGCGCTTATGCAACCGGCAAAAGAAAAGACGCAGTTGCGCGTGTTTGGATCAAGCCAGGCTCGGGTAAAGTGGTTGTGAATGGAAAAGAAATGAACGCCTATTTTGCGCGTCCTGTGTTGCAAATGATTTTGCGTCAACCGTTTCAAGTTGCGGGCGTAGTAGATCAGTTCGACGTAAACGCGACGGTCAAAGGTGGTGGTTTATCGGGGCAGGCCGGTGCCGTGAAGCACGGTATTTCAAAGGCTTTGCAGCTTTACGAACCCGGTTTGCGTGGCGCTTTGAAATCGGCGGGCTTCTTAACGCGGGACAGCCGCGTTGTTGAACGTAAAAAATACGGTAAACGCAAAGCGCGCCGGAGCTTTCAGTTCTCGAAACGCTAATAGCGAACCTTCGAATTTACAATACATAACAAAGGGTTGCGTATTTCGCAGCCCTTTTTTTGTGCGTAGCAGAATTTTAGAAGAATCTGTATGTGTTGAGGTTACGGTTATGTGGTTTGTGCATATCTGTAGCGTTTCAGGTTGTTGTTTGTATGGGTTAATTGGGTATCGTATTGGTATTTGCAAATTCAGTATCGAACATTTCGTAAAACTTAGGGAGACTAAGAATTTATATCAGCGCTCACATTCACTTGATAAAACAAGCGCTCTATTAACGTTGCGCGGCGTATATTAAGTTGAAGTTTATGGGGTAAACGATGTTGAGTGTCTGCTGTAAATAATTTCTTCCATTTCTTTCAAAAACCTTGAGAGGGTATAAAAACTTAATCATAGTAAAATGCACAAAAAACGCTTCTTGCAATCAACTAAATAGCAGAAATGAGGTGGAGAAAGTCGATGGATAATATAATAAATCAGGCTTTACACGAGTTTTCATTCCACCTTGCGAAAACGGAAATAGAAATTTTTAAGGAACGAAAGCGATGGCGCTCTGAATGTGCTTTAACGAATTATTTTCAAAGCACACCAGAAAAGGCTGTCTTTAGTCGTGTGATGTATATTGCTGCTGTGGTAAAGCAGGGTTACACCGTAGGTGAGATGGCAAAGGAGCTTTCAATAAGCCGGCAGACGATCAGTAATCTATGCAAAGAAACAGTTTCTGCAGGTTGGGTGTTGTGCAAAAAAGAGAACAAAAGACAATATTATCATGCGTCTGATGAATTATGCGCTTCAATAGTGAACTATGCAGATTATAGTTCGGATATGTTCCAAAAGACCATGGTACATGAGGCAGAAGTGCTTTTGGGTCTTCTTAAAAGACGTAAGGCTGCTTTACCTATAACGAACTATGAAAAATAACGTATTTATAGACAAATGTCAGTTTCTGCAGGGTCTGATGCTATTTGATAAAGCGATTTTGGGAAACCATCGATAAGAATGTGTAAGACCGTAGAATTCTTGGCCAATGGGATTGGGCGACTTTGGAAAGATAGCGTTGGGAGTAACCTGAGTTTAGAGGCAATAGATCAATTGAATGTATTTGTTTCGTTTTACTGCGTAATGAACGGAATATATGGTTCAAAAAGGGCGTTTGAAGCGTAAGATGGGGGCGAAAGAGGGGTATAAAGAGACAAGGAGCAAAAGCTAATTCAATAGGGTTTTAATACCACAGGCCCTCGAAAAGTCGTATAATATATATTATGTTAAATTTAGGATGGTGTTATGAGCGCTGCGCTGTCGTTAAAAACGTCGAATAATAAGGCCTCCTATATCCGCCTGAACCAAGCTGACAAACGAAAGGACTTAAAGGACGTGAAAACAGAAAGATTTCTGAGCGAGATTATACAAGCAGATTTGATACGCGATGTTTGGGAACTTCACGTCTCGAAAATGCGCGAGTATAACTTTGATCGCTTGGTCTACGGCTTCACGCATTTTTCCACGGATGACGGATTGGGCGATCCCAACGATTTTACGTTTCTTACCAACCACAGCACAGATTACATAAACGGGTTCATTAATGATGGGCTTTTCAAAGATGCGCCGATGACCAATTGGGCACAGGCCAATAACGGCGCCTGTAGTTGGACGCATATTGCAAAACGGATGCAAAGTGCCACATTAAGTCCGGGTGAATTAGCCACCATCGCCTTTAACCAAAAGCACGATGTCAAAGCCGGCTATACGATCAGCTTTAAAGCGCCTTCCTTGCGTTCCAAAGGCGCGATCGGACTGACGGCACCAAAAGATATGTCGCAAAAGGAAGTCGATGAGAACTGGAAAGAATTTGGTGATGAGATTTTGCTGATCAATAACGTTGTTCACTTGAAAATTATTGCGCTGCCTTTGGAAACGCCCGCCGCTTTAAACCTTACAAAGCGCCAAATACAGGTTCTTCAATGGGTCAGTGATGGGAAAACGTTACAGGATGTTAGCATTTTGTTGAATATATCACCGGCCACAGTCGAAAAACATTTGCGGCTTGCCCGCCAAGGTTTGGGCGTTGAAACCACCGCACAGGCCATAATGAAGACTGTGCGGCAAAATCAAATCCATATTACCAAAAGATCGTAGCAATAAAAAAGGCCGCGTGCAGCGGCCTTGGAGGTTACTTGAAGGCTCCGGGCGCGATCACGCGCCCGAAACCGTGAATGTCACAATTTAACCTTGCACAACCTTGGCAACTTCGGCGGCGAAATCCTCTTCTTTTTTCTCGATACCTTCGCCAACTTCCATCCGCACATAGCCCGTGATTTCAACGCCCGCTTCTTTAGCAGCTTGCTCAACGGTCAAATCAGGGTTGATCACAAAAGCTTGACCCAAAAGCGTCACCTCGGAGAGGAATTTTTTGATGCGACCCGCGATCATTTTTTCAATCACTGCTTCGGGCTTTCCAGATTCGCGCGCCTGTTCGGTTAAAACGTTTTTCTCACGTTCTAGCAAAACCGGATCTAGATCTTCAGCTCCAAGCGATTGCGGGTTTGCGGCCGCAACATGCATGGCAACCTGCTTGGCAAAGGATTCGTTTACACCTTTCGTAGCAACAAGAACGCCAATACGCCCCATACCTTCGGCGGCGCTGCTATGGACATAAGATTGCACGCTGTCGCCAGAGATTTTAGACATCCGGCGCAATGACATATTTTCGCCAATCGTCGCAATCTTATCTGTCAAAACCTCAGTTACGGTTTTTCCGCCAATATCGGCTTGCGCCAACGCATCAACATCTGCCACATCCAGCGCTTTTTGGGCGAACGAGCCAACCATTGTTTGGAATTCAGCGTTTTTACCAACAAAGTCGGTTTCAGAGTTCACTTCAACAGCAACGCCCGTACCGCTCTGAACAGAAACTGCTACCAAGCCCTCTGCGGCCACGCGGCCCGATTTTTTTGCGGCTTTGGCAAGACCTTTGGTGCGCAGCCAATCGACCGCTGCTTCAAAATCGCCATCAGTTTCTGTCAGGGCTTTCTTTGCGTCCATCATACCTGCGCCTGTTGCGTCGCGCAGCTCTTTTACCATTGATGCTGTGATGGCCATTTGGCTCTCCTCATTTAGCGTCATAAGAAAAAAGGCAGGATGTCACCCCCCTGCCCTTGGCTTTTAGATCAGCGCTTACGCGTCTGGCGTAGCTGCTTCTGTAGCCGTCTCTGCAGCGGGCGCTTCAGCAGCAGGCTCGGCTTCAACCACAACCTCTTCCTGCAACGCCTCTTCCATTTCACCAAGATCAACCCCGGCGGCACCCAATTGGGCAGACATTCCATCAAGCGCGGCCCGAGACGCTAAATCGCAATACAGAGCAATTGCGCGCGATGCATCATCATTGCCTGGAATGATGTAATCAACGCCATCGGGAGAACAATTAGTGTCGACAATGCCAACCACCGGGATCCCCAGCTTATTAGCTTCAGCAATCGCTAAAGCTTCTTTTTTTACGTCGATCACGAACAATAAATCGGGCACACCGCCCATTTCGCGAATGCCGCCCAGTGACGCTTGCAATTTGTTTTGCTCGCGCTCAAGTCCCAGACGCTCTTTCTTGGTAAGACCGTCCATACCCGCGGTGAGCTGCTCGTCAATATTGGCAAGCCGCTTGATCGATTGTGAAACCGTTTGCCAATTTGTCAGCGTGCCGCCCAACCAACGGTGGTTCATGTAATATTGTGCACATTTCTCAGCCGCTTCGGATATCGGTGCTGCTGCCTGGCGCTTTGTGCCCACAAACAAGATACGCCCGCCGCGCGCGACGGTTTCGCGAATTGCATTTAATGCTGCGTCCAGCATCGGCACGGTTTGCGTCAAATCCATAATATGGATGCCATTGCGGGCGCCATAAATGAACTCACCCATACGTGGGTTCCAACGTTGTGTTTGGTGGCCAAAATGTACGCCAGCTTCAAGCAATTGACGCAAATTAAACTCTGGAAGAGCCATGTTCTTTCCTTTCCGGTTTTCGCCTTGACAGAGCTGTAAGAGCGGATGCTCCAACCGGTGGACTTTAAGGATGTATCCCTTAAATGCCCGAACTCCGTCTGCGGATTTCGATAAAGGCGCGTTTAAAACAGCTTATCTCTGGGCGCAAGCCTAAAATACAAGGCGTTATCTTATGCTAAGATGGTACGTTCAATCACCCAATAGGCCCCGATCAAAGCAATTAGGCAAGAGGACGGGATTGAAATATAGGCTCGATACCAAGATTTCTTACCGAACCAAACCCCCAACAACAGAAAAGCACAAGCTATTACAGTCAGTTGCCCTATTTCAACGCCAATGTTAAAGCCGATCAAAGCCGCAATGAATTGTCCATCTGGCAGTCCAAATTCTTGCAAAACGCTGGCAAAACCGAGCCCGTGTAATAATCCAAACCCAAAGATTAAAGCCGGCCGCCAACGGTTAAGCTTTTGAGAAAAAATATTCTCAACCGCCACAAAAACGATTGAGGCGGCTATCAAAGGCTCAACTATGCTACCCGGAATGGTGACCAAGCCCATCGCACCCGCGGCAAGCGTAACCGTGTGAGCCAAAGTAAAGGCTGAAATCTGCCATAAGAGCGCTGAGATCCGCAGGGTGAGAAAGAATAAACCCAAGACAAAAAGAATATGATCCAGCCCTTTGGGTATAATATGATCGAAACCGACCGGCACATAAGCGACCATCTCGCCCCATACAGAGCGCTTTTCCAATGCGCCCTGCCCGTTCATCGCGCTGCTGCGTTGTCCATCGCTTAGGTATTCTGTAAGACCATTTTCAACGCCCTGCTGGCGTAAAACCAGATTACCCAGCTCAGAATCCCAAGCAAAGCTGACGGCGCTTGGCAAAGCCAGCGATCCGGTTATACGAAGAACACTGAACCGCGGCAGTTCCTGATTTTCTTCGCCAATCACCCTCACCTCGGCAAGCCTCAACGCTAAATCCTGACGTGCGGGCGCGGCCCAAAGATGCAGGCGGGTTTGAATAGAGGGCCAAAATAAGCGCACAGCTTCCGCCAAGGCCTGCGCCTCCAAGGCCCGAAAACGGTCATATTCCGCCACCCGCGCTGACTCATTGGTATCTGTTGTTTCAGAAAGATCTATCTCAGCCAAAACAGCTTCTGCCATAAGGCGTATTTCGATCTCAATCTGGTTGTCCGTAACGGTAATGTCAGCTATCGAAGGAGAGACTTCATGTGCAGAGGCCGAGAATATGCCCAAAAGGTTTAGCAATAATACAGCGATAAGAGTTTTGAATAGGTGCAGGGGTATCTTTGTCATTGTGCCTCTTCTTGTGTTTTTAGCTTTTTTTGCTGCTCAGCCTTCTTTGGCACATGAATTATGGATTGATGGTAAAAACTTTCAAGGTCAATCTGACGAAACCATTCGCTTAGACTTGCGCAATGGTCAGAACTTTAAAGGGTCTGCGCAGGCTTATTTTAAGGCCAGGGTCAAATCGTTTTATTGGTCTTTGAATCAAAAAACTTATCAGGTTGAAGCGCGTATGGGGGATATCCCAGCTTTTTCGGCAACTCCTGCCGAAGATGGGCTGATGGTGGTTGTGTATGAATCCACGCCCAGCAGCCTCACCTATCGTGACTGGGCGAAATTTGATGCGTTTATTCAGCATAAAGATCTTGGACCCATCGAAGAAATGCACGAAGCGCGCGGGTTGTTAAAAACCAACGTGAAAGAAGCGTATCATCGCTATAGTAAGGCTTTGATTGGCATCGGCGCGGCGCAAGGCGCTGATCAACGCTTTGGGCTGGAAACTGAGTTTGTGCTGCTAGGCAATCCCTATCGGGATGATCCGGCGCAGGGGCTTGCTGTTCAAATTCTGTATCGCGATGCACCACGCGCGGATGCTCAAATCGAAATATTTGAAAAAGCCCCTGACGGGGCTGTCAAGGTGTCTTTGATGCGCAGCAATGCCGAGGGGGTGGCGGTTATAGATATTAAGTCTGGGCACACTTATTTGTTGGATGCTGTCTTGCTAAGAGTGCCAGAACCCAATGCCGCCAACGGGTCCCTCGCCCATTGGGAAAGCCTCTGGGCAGCGGTCACCTTTGCTGTACCCGAAGGATAGAATTCGATGGAAACGCCTATTATTTGTATTGGCAGTGTCCTTTGGGATGTGATCGGACGTACGCAAACGCATTCCGGATTGGGCGGTGATGTTGCCGGGTTGATAAAAGAGCAAGCTGGGGGCGTCGCATTTAACATCGCCAAACTTTTCAGCCGCAAGGGGTGCGACACCGTTATGCTGTCGCATATCGGCCAGGATCCGGCCGGTTGCTCGTTATTGGAGGTGATGGCGGGGCTGGGCATAGAGGGACAATTTGCCTATCGCAGCGCAAATCTTCCCACGGATCGATATATGGCAATTGAAGATGCCACGGGATTAATTGCAGCGCTAGCAGATGCAAATTCTCTAGAGGCGGCTGGAGATGCAATTTTGCGCCCTTTAAGCGATGGGCGCTTGGGCTCCCCAAGCGCACCTTTCAAGGGAACAATGGTCATTGATGGCAATCTAACCGAAACCCTTTTGGCGCGCATTGCGCAGGATCCTTTACTCCAACAAGGTGACCTTAGGATATGCTCGGCCTCCCCTGGCAAAGCCACCCGATTAAGGTGCTTTTTAGGGGGCGCGCGGGCTACGATTTATTGTAATAAGCACGAGGCCGAATTTATCTGCGCTTCAGAATTTGCAACCGCTGCAGATGCCGCACAGGCGATGACGGCGGCTGGCGCCTGGCGCGCCATTGTAACGGATGGCGCCAAGGCGGCTGCGGATGTGCAGCATGGGCTGCCTTTGCTGGTTGCGCGCCCTGCCAAGGTGCCGATCAAACAAATAACCGGTGCTGGCGATGTGTTCATGGCACAGCATATTTTGGCTGAGTTAGACGGGGCGCCGCGTGAGGCGGCCCTTCAGAGCGCCACAAATGAAGCGCAGAATTTTGTTGCAGGAAAAATATGAAATGCTGAATTGTCAGATTGCACCCATCGTTGCCGAGGCCTTGGCAAAAAAGGCCCCCATCGTTGCGTTGGAAAGCACAATCATCACGCATGGGATGCCCTGGCCGCAAAATCTGGATATGGCAAAATCAGTGGAATCATGTGTGCGCGAGGCTGGGGCCACGCCCGCGACAATTGCCGTGATCGATGGTGTTTTGAAAATCGGGTTAAGCGCAGCGGATCTAACGCAATTGGCGCAAACAAAGAATGCCGCCAAATTATCACGGGCCGATTTAGCGCTTTGCATGGCGCAAAAAAAGACTGGAGCAACCACTGTTGCCGCCACGATGATTGCCGCGAATTTTGCAGGCATTTCGGTGTTTGCAACGGGTGGAATTGGCGGCGTTCATCGCGGCGCTGAAAATAGTTTTGATATATCGGCTGATCTTCGGGAATTGGCGCTTACGCCCGTAACGGTTGTCGCTGCGGGGGCAAAGGCAATATTGGACATTCCCAAAACGTTGGAGGTATTGGAAACCTATGGCGTTCCGGTCATTTGTTATCGTAGCGATGTATTCCCTGCTTTTTGGTCTGCGGGGTCGCCCTATCCTGCGCCTTTGCGCATGGATGAGGCGAAACAAATAGCCTTGGCGCATAAAATGCGCGCAGAATTAGGTCTGTCTGGCGGGCAATTGGTGGCCAATCCGATACCATTGGGCGATCAAATTCCTCAAAGCGAAATTGATCCGGTGATTGCAGAAGCGCTGACAGAGGCGGCGCAACAAAAAATCACCGCAAAAGCAGTGACACCATTTTTGCTTTCACGCGTTTTTGATATGACGCAAGGCCGATCTTTGACCGCTAATATTGCTCTGGTGCTAAACAATGCGCGCTTGGCGGCTCAAATTGCACAAAATTTATGACATAGCCGGTACTGTTTGGGATTGATGGGTATGAATCTTGTACGCGCGTCTGAGTGTGATATGTGTTGGCTCAGATAAAGGGTTGTAGTCGTGAGTGATCTTGTAAAACCACCGACCTTGTTAAAAAGGTTTATCTCAGGGTTCAGAAATAGCTTTCTAACGGGGGTTGTTGTCATTGCGCCCGTAGGCTTGACCGTGTGGCTGGTTTGGACCGTGATTGGTTGGGTGGATGGCTTCGTTTTGCCTTTTGTTCCCTCGCAATATCAACCTGAAGAACTTCTAAAGGCTATTTTGGGCGAAGATGTGCGGGTCAATATCCGTGGTCTTGGCGTTGTGTTCTTTTTGGTCTTCACCACTTTCATCGGTTGGATTGCGAAAGGACTTCTTGGCCGTACCTTCATTCGATCCGCAGAAAACCTCGTGAACCGCATGCCGGTTGTCCGCTCGGTGTATTCGGGCGTGAAACAAATTGCGGAAACCGTGTTTGCGCAAGCCGATAGATCTTTCGAAAAAGCATGTTTGATCGAATATCCACGGCGCGGAATTTGGGCCATTGGATTCATTTCCACCGCAGCGAAAGGTGAGGTTTCAAAACGCGCAGGATCTGGGCAGAAAATGCAATCGATTTTTGTTCCAACAACGCCCAACCCGACTTCAGGCTTTTTGTTATTCTTTCCCGCTGAGGATGTGATCGAATTGGATATGAGCGTTGAGGACGCGGCCAAATTGGTTATTTCAGCCGGGCTTGTCTATCCTGAGGATCTGCCGGTTAAAGAAATCAAAGCCTAAAGCGAATTCAGCGCGTTGAGCGCTTTGTTATGATGTTTGAAATTCATTTTTTTTATGAAGATAATTGCATTTAGGCTGACTTGACCTGCCCAAAGCCCTGATATATCCAAAAGTATGTTTTTATATACCCGAAATAATAGAAAACAACGTGGTCGCTTTGCGGGGACCTTTGCGTTTTATTTTTGATTTATAAGAAATAAATCCAAAGCGCCCCCGCAAAATGGTGGGGCCTTGGGTAAATTAAGACCTGTCTCACTTAAAACGCCTGCGGTGGTGCGCTTCTAAGACCAGAGGAGAGCACAAAGTGAAGATTTTTTTTAAAATATTAAGACTACAAAATCTGTCGTATTACTGGCAATTGATAAAGCTTATGCAGCGAGTAAAGCGCGAACGAAACGCCTTGAACGGCTTTTCCGATGAACAGCTTTTAGATATAGGAAAAACCAAATGCGAAGCCTTAAGGGAAATTCAGCAAGGATATCGCATTCCTGAGACCCGTCGCGTTAAGCGCGCTTGAATGTCGTGCTCTGATCATGGCGCACCATTTGAGCATTGGATGGGATGCAGGGGGTGGACAGTGTTACAACGCTGTCCAGCCACCATCAACGCTTAAGGTCGTGCCGGTGATTTGATCCGCAGCATCAGAACAAAAAAATACGCATGTACCGCCCAATTGTTCAACGCTTGCAAATTGCCGTGAAGGTTGGCGCTCCAACATCACTTTTTTAATCACCTCTTCCCGGCTCATATCGTATTTTCTCATTGTGTCAGGGATTTGTGCCTCAACCAAAGGCGTAAGGACATATCCGGGGCAAATCGCGTTGGCGGTAATATTTTCTTCGGCGGTTTCCAAAGCTGTTGTTTTTGTTAACCCAATCACCCCGTGTTTTGCCGCTATATAGGCTGATTTATACGGTGAGGCTGTCAGCCCATGCGCCGATGAAATATTTATAATTCTTCCCCAACCCGCCTTGCGCATCGCGCCAAGGGCAACAGCCGATGTGTGGAATGCCGCACTAAGATTGATTGCAATAATCTCATCCCATTTTTCAACAGGAAATGTGTCGATCGGAGCGACATGCTGGATACCGGCATTATTGATCAAAATATCACAAGATTGCAGGTTTTCGATCAACGCTCGGCAGCTTTTGGGATCGCGCATATCAGCTGAGCAATACCGGGCCTCTACTGAAAACTCGCGGGCCAAAGCATTCGCCAGCTGATGATCTTCTGGCTTGCTCGTAAACGAGTTCAAAACGATATCTGCGCCGGCCTCTGCCAGTTTACGCGCAATTCCCAACCCTATTCCCGAGGTTGATCCGGTGATTACTGCGGTTTTTCCCGATAGGTTCATGCCCTGCTCTTTCACCCTCTGCTGTCGTTAAAAAATGCCACACAGTCAGATTATGCGCAACGCGTATTTCTGCACCGCAGAAAAATTATAAAGCGCCAAAAAAAACGCCTGCATAAAGCAGGCGCTAAGTCATTGAGGCAGGTTTCATACAGGCAAGAAACCTATCGAGCAGTCCTTGCTTTATAAAGCGTTGTTGAACCCGCTCCAAGCTAAAAATTTGAAAACCACTCTCAGGCAGCATAAGCTGGACTGGCCACCTGCCTCTCGCTTGAATAGAAAGTATCGCTATGTCCTTGTTTCGCGTCTTCCTCGGCCCTTTAGTTTGTATGTTGTTGATGCCTGCACCAATCCTTTGGGCAGAGGCCAGACCTGCTATCTCTATGTATGGGCAACCGGCTCTACCACCGGATTTTGTGTCCCTACCCTACGCCAACCCAGAGGCTCCTCAGGGTGGAGAGTTGAAAATCGGAGCCGTCGGTGGGTTTGATTCCGTCAACCCGCATATCCTAAAAGGCCGCAGCCCATGGCAATTAAGATTTTGGAATTATGAGAGCTTGATGGGCCGCAGCTGGGATGAACCTTTCACTTTATACGGGCTTTTGGCCGAATCAATCGAGGTTGGTACGAATCGCGAATGGGTCAGATTTACCTTACGGCCAGAGGCAAGGTTTAGCGATGGAAGTCCGGTCACGGTTGAAGATGTGATCTGGTCATATAAGACTTTGGGCGTTGAAGGGCATTGGCGCTACCGAGGTTTATGGTCCAAAATATCCAGCGCTGTCGCCACGGGCCCGCGCTCGGTTACATTCACGTTTTCCGACCCCAATCCCGAACTGGCGCTGTTGGCCGGCATGCGGCCTATTTTGAAAAAAGCCCAATGGCAGGATCTGGATTTTTCGGCTTCTGGCCTCGATATTATTCCAATCACAACCGCACCTTATCAAATCAGCGCGCTTGAAGCTGGAAAATTCATAGAATTGACGCGCAATCCTGAGTATTGGGGCGCTCACTTGCCGTTTCGAAAAGGCACGCAGAACTTTGAACGGCTTAGAATTGATTATTTTGGCGATGCAACCGCGCTTTTTGAAGCCTTCAAGGCCGGCGAGGTGGATATTTTTCGCGAAGGTAACGCAGAAAAATGGGCTACGCAGTTTGAGTTTCCCGCCATTGCATCGGGACGCGTGGTCAAATCGGAAATTCCGCATGCGCGTCCAAGCGGCATGCGCGGTTTGGTGATGAACAGCCGCCGTGCTCTATTTGCTGATTGGCGGGTGCGCGATGCGTTTATCCACGCGTTCAATTTTGAATATATAAACGAGGCACAAAATGCGAACCGGCAAGCGCGCATCAGTTCGTATTTTTCCAATTCATCACTGGCACTGCAACCCGGGGTGGCCCCCGAAGAGGTGGCTCACATACTAGCCCCGTATTCAAAACAATTGTTGCCAGGAACACTTGAAGGCATGGTGCTTCCCAAAAGCGATGGCTCTTTGGGCAACCGCAAGAATATGCGCAAAGCGCAATTGCTGCTGGCGCAAGCGGGTTATAAAGTGCGCGATGGGGTTTTAATGAACCCTCAAGCTGCCCCAGTCAGGTTTGAAATATTGCTGCGTCAGGGCGCCCAGGAATATAAATCTATCCTTGATATTTACAGTCAAGCCTTGCAGCGGCTTGGGGTTGAAGTCGAGATTTCGCTTGTTGATGGGGCGCAATATGCAGAACGTATCCGCGCTCTAGATTTTGACATGACGCCCTATCGGCGCGATCTGTCTTTAAGCCCGGGCAATGAACAAAAACTATATTGGAGTTCAGAGATGGCCGATGTCGATGGAACGCGAAATCTTATGGGGGTGAAATCGGCAGCATTGGACAGCCTTATTGAAGGATTGGTGCATGCCAAATCGCACGATGATGTTCAAACCATCACCAGAGCAATGGATCGGGTGTTAATGGCCGGCCGCTATGTCATTCCAATTTATCATGATGGTGTCAGTCGCATTGCGCATAAAGCCAATTTGAAATACCCCGACCACCTACCCCTTTATGGCGATCGTATTGGTTTTCTTCCCGATGTTTGGTGGGTCGAGAAATGACACGCGCTAAACGCCTTGACGGGCTGTTATCAGCCCAAAGAGGTTATCCACAAAATGGTAGCATCTTCTTCGCTGGTCGAAATCACATTATGCCCCATCGTGGCATCATAATAAGCACTGTCACCTCGGCGCATTTCCAACGGTTCATAAAACTCGGTAAATAGTTTTACCACTCCGGTAAGAACATAAAGAAATTCTTCACCATCATGGCGTACCCAGCCATCAAACTCTTCAATCGAGCGCGCTCTAATCCGCGCATGATAAGGCAGCATTTTCTTTTTACTCAAGCTTTCAGCCAAGAGCTCATGCTCATAGGTGGTGGTCGGATGCGCGGTGCCCTGCCCCGATTTTGTTGAAGCCATCCGACCGTTTATTTGGTTTTTCACGGGCGGCGTAAACAATTGTGGCACAGAAATTTCCAAGCCCACCGCCAACTTGCGCAATGCCTCATAGGTGGGAGACATCTGACTATTTTCAATTTTTGACAAGGTCGAGCGGGCAAGTCCAGCTTGCTGCGCCGCTTGTTCCAGCGTCCAATTGCGGGCTTTGCGCAATTCGCGTACGCGTGCACCTAAATTCAAAGGTTCAACGGATTCGTCCCCCCCATTCGCGCGGGCGATCCGGATTATTGATTTTGGATCTGTTTCCAACATGTTCAAGCCTTCGATTATTTGCCATATACTTGCAAGTTTGAGCAGGGCCTTCTACCACATAAACCTATGGTGTCTTTATATCATAGTGAACAAGCCACGCCCTGTCCTGATTTATTTAACTTGGCGGCCTATGTCTTGAACGCAGGAGATGAAACTCCTGCGAAAACAGCGCTTGAAATCATAGATACGGATGGATCTGTTGAAACATGGACGTTTCGGGCTTTAACGCAAGCGATCCGTGGAACCGCAACGGGGCTTCTATCCTTAGGGTTAAAGCCGCAGGATCGTGTTCTGATGCGCTTGGGAAACACTATCGATTTTCCGATCACCTTTTTGGCTGCGATATCTGTAGGGCTTATTCCCGTGCCCAGTCCCGCGCAATGGACGCAAAAAGAAGTTGACCATGCTGTTTCGCTGATTTTGCCGGGCGCCATTTTGCTTGATCATAAATTGGCGGGGCCCAGCCAATATGATGGACAGATCATCGCCCAAGCAACCTTGGCAACACTGCGCGACATGGCGCCTTGTGACTATGATCGAGGTGATCCGAATAGATTGGCTTATATCGTGTTTACTTCGGGCACATCAGGACAGCCCCGCGCCGTTATGCATGCGCATCGCGCGATCTGGGCCCGCCGAATGATGATGAAAGACTGGTATCATCTGAAACCATCCGATCGTCTTTTGCACGCGGGGGCCCTAAATTGGACCTTCACCTTGGGCACTGGGTTATTAGACCCCTGGAGCAAGGGGGCAACCGCCTTGGTTTTGAAAAACCCAAATCGGATCGATGGGCTTCCGGCAATATTGCGCACGCGCAACGTGACGCTGATGGCTGCGGTTCCGGGTGTTTACCGCAAAGTTTTGCAGTTTGATCAGAACCTGCAATTGCCCAACCTGCGTCATTGTTTATCGGCAGGCGAAAAGCTGCCTCCGATGATTGCTGAAAATTGGCGTAAAGCGACGAATACATTTATTTACGAAGCCTATGGAATGTCTGAATGTTCGACATTTATTTCCAATGCGCCTCAGCTAAGCTTAAAACAAGGGGCGCTTGGACGCCCTCAACGGGGGCGTAAACTTGCAATCCTGCCGCTGGACCTGGGGGGTGACCCTGTTGCTTATGGCGCAATTGGAATTATTGGTGTGCATCGCTCTGACGCGGGGTTGATGCTTGGATATTTTGGCGCGGCGCAGGCTACGCAAGCTTGTTTTCGCGGCGATTGGTTTCTAACCGGCGATCTGGCTATCATGGACAAGGATGGTACAATCACATATCGCGGACGCGCTGATGATATGATGAATGCGGGCGGTTTTCGGGTGGCGCCTTTAGAGGTTGAAACCGTCATGCAAACGTGTCCGGGGGTTGTAAATATTGCGGTGACATCGATAGAAATCAAGCCAAACAGCTTTGTCATTGCGGGGTTTTATATGGCCGAGGCAGAGCTGGATGGGAGCGTATTAGATCGTTTTGCAAAACATCATCTCGCAGCGTATAAATGCCCGAAGACTTATATCCGCTGTAACGCGTTGCCCATGGCCGCCAATGGTAAAATCCAACGTCGCGCCTTGGCCTTAAACTGGAATAACTTGAATGGTTAATTTAGACATTATTTCTGATCCGATTTGCCCATGGTGCTTTATTGGAAAAGCAAACCTTGAGAAGGCATTAGAAGGAAAAGTTAATTTAATTTTTAATATTCGTTGGCACCCGTTTCAACTCAATCCAGAGATGCCGGCGCAGGGAATGGATCGGCGTACCTATCTAGAAACGAAATTTGGTGGTAAAGAGGCAGCGGTTAAAGCCTACGCGCCCGTGGTTGAGCATGCTGAAAAGGCAGGGCTTGCATTGAATTTAGAAGCAATATCACATACACCGAATACGCTTGATGCCCATCGGTTGATCCATTGGGCTGGTGTGGAAGAGAAACAAAATTCCGTGGTGGACTTGCTATTTGAAGCCTATTTTCAACGGGGACGAAATATTGGAGATATTGAAGTGCTCGCCGATATTGCCGATAGCTGCGGCATGGATGCGGCTATGGTCTTGAAACTTTTGAACTCAGAGGCGGACAAAGAGGAAACGCACGCGCGCGATGCATCTGCGCGTGAAATGGGGGTGAACTCGGTGCCCACGTTCATCGTTGCGGGCCAACACGCGGTTCCAGGCGCACAACCCGCTGCTTTATGGACGCAAGTAATTGCCGAGCTTAAAGAGAATAAAAGTCTAAAAACATAAGTTTAGAGGGGGTTGTTTATCGGCCTTAAGAATAAGGCCTCAGTATTATGGGGTGTTATTTTAGAAATCTACTTTGTTGCGTAAAGGTATTGTTGGACAGAAAGCCAGTCTTAAAGACAAGCGCATTTATTTGGAATTACGCGTTCGGCGCAGTTAGATCGCGCTTCTGGCGATTAACTTTGTTGAAATTCAAACGTTTTACCGTTTAGCCGGGGATGGAACAAATTTGATCAAGACGCGCATGCCCTGCATAAGCAGTTTTGGCCAGCGCGGCCGCCAGATTACTGAAAACTCCAATACGCGATGTATTGGCCCGTTTTGTCAGAAAGATATTTAAAAAAAATCAGTTCACTGTCTGTGCTGTAGCCATAAAAAAAGGGAGGCATTAAGCCCCCCTTTAGTTTCGCCGTTCAAGCTCATCATTTTTACCGCTCGATATCTATATTTTTTTGCCTGTGGCCTGAACGCCGTTCGGGGGCGAGCGCACCCGCCCCTTGTCTCTTAGCTACATCCCGACGTTGCTCCGCAGGTGTTGCATTTCATGCAGGTGCCGTTACGCACCAATGTATAATTGCCGCAATCTCCGCAGGGGTCGCCTTCATAACCCTGCATTTTGGCCTTGCTGCGCAAATCCATTTCAGTCGCAACCGCGGGTGTGCTTATTTCTGTTTCAACCAATACCGCGCTGGGAGTAGCACCCAACTCGACATCAGCAACCTCTGCGGCGCCGCCTTGCAGCATGGCTAAATCTTCGGGCAGACGCTTGCGCAAATAACCAGACGAACTGATTTTTTTCAGCACTGCCAGTGACTTAGACGCTGCATCTTCTGTGACTTCTTGAACATTTTGAACCGTGTCATCTTGTCCACGCCCCAAATCATCAAAGGCTGCCCCCTCCGGTGCCACATGTGCAAGATCCGTGCGATCCAGATAGCTGACGGCCAATTCCCGGAATATATAATCAAGGATCGACGTTGCATTTTTGATGCTGTCGTTGCCCTGCACCATGCCCGCCGGCTCAAATTTCGTAAACGTAAAGGCGTCTACAAATTCTTCCAGCGGCACACCATATTGTAAGCCAACGGATACCGCGATTGCAAAATTATTCATCATAGCGCGGAAGCCGGCGCCTTCTTTATGCATATCGATGAAGATTTCGCCCAAAGCACCATCAGAATATTCGCCGGTTCTAAGGTAGACTTTGTGCCCGCCGACGATGGCTTTTTGGGTATAACCTTTGCGGCGATGCGGCATCTTTTCGCGATGTGATTTTATAATCTCTTTTACGACGACTTTCTCAACAATTTTTTCAGCAATTACCGCTGCTTTTTCTTGTTGGCTGCCCGTTTCAAGTATTTCCGCGGCCTCATCGTCGTCCTCAACCAGCGCCGCGGCTAAAGGTTGCGAAAGCTTCGATCCATCGCGATATAAAGCGTTTGCCTTTACACCCAATGACCAGCTCAACTCATAAGCCTTTTGACAATCTTCAATTGTCGCATCATTTGGCATGTTAATGGTCTTTGAGATAGCACCCGAAATAAATGACTGCGCAGCAGCCATCATGTAAATATGACTGTTCACGCTTAGAAAGCGCTTGCCTTTTTTTCCACATGGGTTGGCGCAATCAAAGATTTCATAATGCGATTCTGACAGATGCGGCGCATTCTCAAGCGTCATGGTTCCGCATACATGATCATTTGCAGCATCAATTTCAGCCTTTGAGAAACCCAAATGACGCAGCAGGTCAAAGCTTGGATCATTCAGCTTAGCCGCAGGAATGCCCAACACTTTCGTGCAAAAATCAGCGCCCAGCGTCCATTGATTGAACACAAAGCGGATGTCAAAAGCAGAGGCCAGCGCCGCTTCAATCTTATCCAGCTCTGTTTTTCCAAACCCATGTCCGATTAAGCTCGTATGGTTGATCGCGGGCGCGTTACCAATGCTTCCATGACCCACCGCATATGACACAATCTCTTCTATTTTCGAACTACTATAGCCAAGCTTTTCGAGCGCTCCGGGCACTGAACGGTTGATGATTTTAAAATATCCACCTCCTGCAAGCTTTTTAAACTTTACAAGCGCGAAATCGGGCTCGATGCCGGTGGTATCACAATCCATAACCAGCCCAATCGTGCCCGTGGGCGCAATTACGGTCGTTTGCGCGTTGCGATAGCCGTGCTTCTGCCCCAGATCCAACGCTTGATCCCAGCTGTTGCGGGCAAGCTCTACCAGGCTTTGATCCGGGCAATTCGCGGCATCCAGCGGCAACGGTTTTACGTCCAGTTTTTCATACCCATCCACGGCGCTTTGCGCCGCGTTCCGATGATTGCGGATCACGCGCAGCATATGCTCGGCGTTCTTTTTATACCCCGGGAACGCCCCCAATTCACCCGCTATTTCAGCGCTTGTTGCGTAGCTCACACCGGTCATTAATGCGGTTAATGCCCCGCAAAGCGCACGCCCCTCAACGCTGTCATAGCCGTAGCCCATATTCATGAGCAAACCGCCAATATTGGCATAACCCAAACCAAGCGTTCTAAAATCATAAGACCGCTGCGCAATCTCTTTTGATGGGAACTGCGCCATCATCACAGAAATTTCCAACGTCACAGTCCAAAGCCGCGTCGCGTGCATGTAATCGGCAGATTGGAATTTTCCGTCCTTTAAGAACGTTAATAAATTCATAGAGGCCAAGTTACAGGCCGTATCATCCAAGAACATATATTCTGAACACGGGTTAGAGCCGCGGATTTCACCATCTTCGGGGCATGTATGCCAAGCGTTTACCGTATCGTGATATTGAATGCCCGGATCGGCGCAGGCCCAAGCCGCATGTCCAACATCCTGCCACAGCTTCCGGGCTTTGATGGTTTTGGCGACCGATCCATCCGTACGACGTAGCAATTCCCAATCCGCATCGTTTTCCACCGCCTTCAGAAACGCATCTGTTACGCGAATTGAGTTGTTTGAGTTTTGACCCGACACAGAGGCGTAGGCCTCGCTATCCCAATCTGTATCATAGGTTGGGAATTCAATGCTATCATAGCCCTGCTTGGCGTAATCCAGAACCCGCTTCACATATGTTTCCGGGATAGCAACTTTCTTTGCCGCCCGAATTGCCGATTTCAAAGAGGTGTTCTTGCTTGGATCTACCGAATCTTCGCTGCTTCCATCCCAAGCCCGGATTGCGGCAAATATTTCATTCAGCTTGGCCTCATGCATTTTGCTGCCCGCGACGATACTGGCAACCTTTTGTTCTTCTTTCACTTTCCAATTGATGAAATTTTCAATATCGGGATGATCCGCGTCACAAATGACCATTTTGGCGGCTCTGCGCGTTGTACCGCCCGATTTTATCGCCCCAGCGGCGCGGTCACCAATTTTTAAGAAGCCCATCAGACCGGATGATTTTCCGCCCCCAGAAAGCGGCTCACCATCGCCGCGCAATGAACTAAAGTTAGTGCCGGTGCCGGATCCGTATTTGAACAGGCGCGCTTCGCGCACCCACAGATCCATAATACCACCCTCATTCACCAAATCATCTGAGACTGATTGAATGAAGCAAGCGTGTGGTTGCGGATGCTCATAAGCAGATTTTGATTTTACAAGCTTGCCGGTTTTGTAATCCACGTAATGGTGACCCTGGCTTGGACCATCAATACCATAAGCCCAATGCAGGCCTGTATTGAACCATTGTGGACTGTTGGGCGCAGCGCGCTGGGTCGCCAGCATATGGCGCATTTCGTCATAATACGCGCGCGCATCCTCTTCGGTTGAAAAATAGCCGCCCTTCCAGCCCCAATACGCCCAAGCTCCCGCCAAACGGTTGAATACCTGCTTTGAAGACGTTTCGCCGGTGATCGGCGTTGAGGGTGATGCCGCGACCGAGCGCCAAAGAAACTCGGGCACGCCTGCCTCCTTAACGCGCTTCAATTCGGTCGGTACGCCCGCTTTGCGAAAATATTTCTGCGCAATCACATCGCTTGCAACCTGCGACCATGTCGCTGGCACTTCAATATTCTCAAGCGAAAAAACAACCGTACCGTCGGGATTTTTGATTTCTGAGGATGTGGTGACAAACTCAATCCCGCCATATGCATCGGCTGATTTTTTTGTAAAATTGCGTTCAATTTTCATTTTAACGTGCCTCTTTTTATACTCGCCGGTTCCCGGCTGATTGGCGCAACGGCCATCTGAGCCCCAACGCGTGTTTCCGAAGGTCAAACAACCATTTCATTTCGTTTGCCGCCCTGCCCTAACACCACATCTTGTGTCATGCGAGCCAATTTGCACAAATTGACGTATATGTGTGGGGTTGGTCAATCGGTTTTTTTAAAAATTTTCAAATAAAATTACTTGACTTCACAGTCTGGAATTTTTTCCAAATCTCAACTTGCAAGTTACGCCAGAGGCTTAAATATGTCTGGGTATGTCATCACTTGAGAAAAACTGAGTTTTTCTTAAAGGTTAGCAGAAGAACTTGAGCTTTATGCAAACACATATAGCGATAGCCCGCCGATTCATTTTGCGTGATATGTTCCGCAAAATACCAAAGCAAGATCTCAAACTTATCCAATGGCTTTTGATGCAGTTTGGTCACGGCGCTTTAGCTGTTTTCCTTTATCAATCCGCATATGCTCTTAATTTAAGCATTTTTAATGCATTAACTTTGGTCGCATGCGGCAAAGTATCAGGTCTATATATACTGATTGAAACATGTCAAAAATGTCTAAATATGCGCTTTTCTTATAACGTTTATTTGGGTGTGCACCTTTGTTCCAGGGAGTTTTTGGTAAAATAGGTGGCTCAAATAGACCTGCTTTAACCTCATGTTTCCCAGTCTGATCTGAAAGTTTTGAATATTAGACGATTGAGAGTGGCGTTGTGCAGCGACAAACGCTTTAAACGCGCAATTTTTTAATCCACGCGGCCACATAAAACCTGATTCTGACAGCGGGCTCCCAAGGAACACGTAACCTGCGATGCGCGACGAAACGAGCTATTGCGCCTAAAGCGCATATCATTGCTGGCTGTTTAAGATTAAATCTGCTGCTTTTTCTGCAATCATGATGGTTGGAGCGTTGGTGTTTCCGCTGGTAATACACGGCATTGCGCTGGCATCGGCCACTCTTAAGCCTTCTATGCCGCGAAGGTGCAGTTTTTCGGTCAAGGGCGCCGTTACATCTTGCCCCATACGCACGCTACATGTTGGATGAAAAATCGTTGTCCCAATCTCTCCCGCCGCGTGAATTAGATCGTGATCCGTTTGCGCTTGCAGCCCTGGTTTTTGCTCTTTTGGCTGATATTGCTGCAAGGCGGGCTGCGCCATAATCTTTCGCGTGAGGTTAATTGCATCGATTGCCACCAATCGATCGCCTTCGCTAGACAGAAAATTGGGAGATATTAAGGGGGCATCAAGGGGGTTTGAGCTGGAAAGCCGCACCTCTCCGCGGCTTTCAGGCCGCAAATGGCAAACAGAGGCGGTGATTGCGGGGTAATCATGAAGTGGTTCGCCAAAAGCATCTAAAGACAAAGGCTGCACATGGTATTCTAAATCTGCCGTTGCCACATCCGGGCGTGATTTTGCAAAAGCCCCCAATTGAGAGGGCGCCATCGACATGGGTCCAGACCGTTTAAGTAAATATTCACCAGCAATTTTAGCTTTCCCAAAAACCGAATTGGCCAAAGTATTCAGCGTTTTTGCCCCCGTTAAACGCCATGAACAGCGCAACTGCAGGTGATCTTGCAGATTTGCGCCAATTTCGGGACTATGGTGAAGCACTTCAACGCCATGCGCTTGTAGATGCGGCGCGGGCCCTATCCCCGATAATTGCAAAAGATGCGGAGATCCTATAGCCCCCGCGCACAGAATGACTTCCGCCCTTGCATAAGCCGTTTTTTGGGTTGCGCCTTGTTGATACTCTACCCCAACCGCGCGGTTTTGTTTTACAATGACGCGCCGCGTTTGGGCATGCGTTTTTAAATATAGATTATCTTTGTGTTTGATCGTTTTAAGAAAAGAGCCTGCCGTATTTGATCGCCAGCCGGAGCGTTGATTTACTTTGAAATATCCAACCCCTTCATTATCGCCTGTGTTGAAATCATCCACCGGCGGAATGCCTGCGCTTATCGCAGCCCGACGCCAATCATCCAACACTGGCCAATGCAGCCTTTGCCGCTCAACGCGCCATTCACCGCCCGCCCCGTGATATTCAGATGCCCCATCTACATAATCTTCGGATTTTTTAAAATAAGGCAGCACGTCATCCCACCCCCAGCCCACAAGGCCTAATTGTCGCCAGTGATCATAATCCGCGGCCTGCCCGCGCAAATAGAGCATTCCGTTTATGGAGCTGCAACCACCTAATATTTTTCCGCGTGGGTATAACAAGCTGCGATTGTTCAAACCGATCTGTGGTTGTGTTTTAAACTGCCAATCTGTGCGTGGATTATCAATGCAATATAAATAACCCATTGGTATATGCACCCAGTGATAATTATCACGCCCCCCCGCCTCTAACAGCAATGTTTTATGACCCGCCTCGACCAAACGCTTCGCCAAAACACAGCCCGCGCTGCCCGCCCCAACAATAATGTAATCAAATTCCATAAACGCTATTAAACCCTATTTTCTAATCGAGGTGTTACTTTTTTGAACGCTATTTTTATAAGTCTGCATAAAGAATCCACCTATTCAGGAAAGGCGATTGCACGCAAAATTTAAACGGTATTTCCGAGCTTGGCGTATATTTTTTCTGATCTCTGCCATCTGGCTGCAAAGCGTTGCGTACATAAAATTTATAAAAGCGCGCCATAATTTAGTTCCTAAAGTTGTTAACGCAGTGAAAGATTGAAAGGTAAGTTTTCAAAAGCCTTTTGCGTAAAACTAACCGCATTAAACCGGATCGTAATTATTACAGGTGGTTTCGTTAATTTTAACGCGGTGCAAAGAAGGTAAAACGTTTTTTCCGTTGAATTCAAAAACATTCATATTCGCAATTAAAATAGCAAGCTTATGCTTTTGGATTAATTCGTTACAAAGGATATGAAAGCATGGTGGATTAAGTTAAACAGCAAATACGCGCGGCGTAAAAAGGTTTATTTGAAATGGTACATCGGGTTTTGATTTTGGGCGGGGGTTTCGCTGGATTATACGCTGCCCGCAATCTGCAACGCTTAATGGGCAAAAAAGCGGCAATCGAAGTTGTAAATCGTGAGAATTATTTTGTGTTCCAACCTCTCTTGCCCGAGGTGGCAGGCGGCGCGATTTCAGCGGTAAATGCTGTTTCGCCTTTGCGCTTTCTCACGCGGGAGATTTTTATACGAAAAGCTGAGGTTGATAGTATCAACCCAGAGGCGCAAACTGTAACCGTTTTTCAAGGTGTACAGCGCCGACCTACGGTTTTGGAGTATGATCACCTGATTATTGCGCTGGGGTCTGGAAGCGATTTAACCCGCACACCCGGCCTAAGCGAACACGCCTTCACCATGAAAACGCTCAGTGATGCGCGGCGGTTAAGGGCGCACGTGATCGAGCGGCTGGAACATGCGGATATCACCCGCCTTCCCGAGGTGAAGAAAGGCGCCCTTACCTTCACCGTGATCGGAGGGGGGTTTTCGGGAATTGAAACCGTGGGTGAGATAAAAGAATTGATCGATCGCTCGTTACGCTACTATCCAAATATAAATGCCTCAGAAATACGCGTTGTCGTGTTAGAATTTGCCGATCGTATCTTGAATGAAATGCCTGAAAGTCTCGCCGCTTATGCGCAGAACAAATTAAACGAGCGGGGCATTGAAGTGCAGCTTGGCGTCGGTGTCGCAGAAGCAACGGGGACGCAGCTTGTCACCACAACCGGAGAGGTGATTGATACGCGCACCATCGTGGCCACCATTGGCAATACGCCGGCGCCCGTGGTTGCTAAGATGCCTCTAACGCTTGAGCAGGGGCGTATTTTGGTTCGGCGTGATTTTCGGGCGGATGGGTTTGAAAACATTTGGGCGATTGGGGATTGTGCGTTAATACCAATGACTGATACGGCCTCAGCCCGCGAAGATTTCGCCCCTCCAACAGCCCAATTTGCCGTGCGAGAGGCAAAGCATTTGGCACAAAATGTTGTTGCAGCCCTTCAAAATCAGAATTTGAAGAAGTTTCATTACAGTTCAAAAGGATCGCTGGCCTCGCTTGGCGCCGGGCGCGGTGTCGCGGAAGTTTATGGTATCAAGCTGACAGGCCGTTTGGCCTGGTTGTTATGGCGGGTCTATTACATTTCGTTTTTACCCGGCATGCAAACCCGCATCTCTGTGCTTTGGAACTGGCTGATGGACGGGTTTTCTCCCCGCTCAGTGGTTCAGATTAATTCGGAAAAGCCGCAAGATGCGCGATATGTTTTATACCGCGCGGGGGATCGAATTTACGAAAATGGCGCGCGCTCAGACGGGTTTTACACGATCGCTAGCGGCAGCGTAGAAATCACGGGCATAGATCCCGAAACCGGAGAAGAGACATCCCGCGTTCTTATCGCGGGCGATCACTTTGGAGAACGTTTGCTGATAGGAGCAACGCGGCGGATTGCCACCGCGGTTGCGATCGAAGACACAAAGGTTTTGGTGTTAACGCGCGATGAGTTTTTAAAACTTGCTGAGGGCCTTCCCTTCTTTCGTACATATTTCGAAACCCATTTACAAAACTCGGGACTTGGAAGCATCGAGGCTGAAAACAGGGATAGAGCTTTGTAACTGTTGAAAATACCATATTACCTTATCGAGCATGCTTTTGCGCGGCGCGCTTGTGGGCGCGCGCTTTAATGCGATTATTATTGGCATGGCATGCCCAACTTGCTCACTCCAGTTGTAAAATACATCATCAATCAAATCCGTTATGTCGAAAATAAATTGCCTTAAACAATAAGCGCCCGCGCCAGAACCGCGCAGCGCCTAAAACCCTTAACCGGGCCGTTGACAGCAATCCCCAACTATTGCTTTCTACGCATCTCGCCACTTGCTTCAAAAAGGTATATTCATGTCTCAACAATTTGCACGCTTTCCCAGCCTATCCGGGAAAACAGTTTTTATGACAGGCGGCGCCTCCGGGATTGGCGCCGAGATTGTTAAGGCCTTTTCCGGTCAAGGCGCGAAGGTTGGGTTTTTAGATCTAGATCAGACACGCAGCGCAGAATTGGCTGAAATGCTCGGCCCAGATGTCGCGTTTGAAATTTGTGACCTGCGCGATATTACTGCGCTTAAATTAGCCTTGGATGCGTTGACTGACCGGATTGGTAGCGCCGATGTGGTGGTGAACAATGCCGCAAGAGATGACCGACATGATTGGCAGGATGTTACGGTTGAGTATTGGGACGAACGCATGGCCACAAATTTACGTCACCAATTCTTTACATTACAACATCTTGCGCCAGGAATGATTGAACGCGGTGGCGGGTCTATCATAAATATCGGCTCGAATTCATGGTGGGAAGCAGGCGGTGGGTTTCCAGCCTATGCGACCGCAAAATCGGCCGTGCATGGCCTGACCCGAACGATGGCGCGTGATTTGGGAAAACACCGCATTCGGGTCAATACCGTTGTACCAGGCTGGATTATGACCGAGCGCCAAAAAGACCTTTGGGTCACGCCGGAAGGTTTGGAAAATCAGCGTAAAAGGCAATGCCTTCCCGACTTGATCGATCCGGTCTATGTGGCGCGCATGGTTCTCTTCTTGGCCTCAGATGATGCAGCCATGTGCACGGCAAATAACTATATGGTCGAAGCGGGTTCGATCTAAGATTTGAACGTCTATTAGCCGACGTTAAATAATTTTGAACGGGTTTGGCTATTCTGATTGCACGGCTTCAATTTTTCGCCATTTGGCGACGTTTTTATTATGCTCTGCCAGCGTTTCGGCAAAGGCATGCCCGCCCGTGCCATCGGCAACAAAAAACACCAGATTTGTCGTCTCGGGGTTCAACGCGGCTTCAATACTCGCCTTACCAGGATTGGCGATCGGCGTCGGGGGCAATCCTTTATTCGTATACGTGTTCCAAGGGGTATCTTTGCGCAATTCACTGCGCCGCAAGCCGCGCCCCAGCACAGCTTGACCTTTCGTAATGCCATAAATCACCGTTGGATCGGTTTGCAGCGGCATGCCTCTGTTTAAACGGTTGATAAACACGCTGGCCACGAGCCGTCGTTCGGCAGCCATGGCGGTTTCCTTTTCGATAATCGAGGCAAGTATCAGCGCCTCTTGGGGCGTAGAGAGAGGCAAACCCTCGGCGCGCAAGGCCCAAGCCTCACCCAAATAGCTTTCTTGGGTTTGGATCATGCGCTGCAACAGCCCGGTTCTTGTATCTCCATTTCGCAGCTCATAACTGATCGTCGCAAGGCTGCCTTCGGCCGGAATTTCAAGAATATCACCGGTTAAAATATCAATATTTGATAGGGCTTCAACCACCTGCCAAGAGGTTATGCCCTCGGCCATGGTTAAACGGAAGCGCAAGCCCGGGAGAGCAATCGCTTTTTTATAAGCCGCGGGTGGCGCTTGTGACAGTTCAAAACTATCGATTTCGATCAGTTTTTGCGTGACGGGATCCATTTCGCGTATTTGAGCTTGCGTTGTGTTAATTCCCAAGCGGAACACGATCTCAGTACCGCAGGTATTTGCCCCACCGCGGGTTACAATATCTGCAATCTCGCGCATTGAAGACCCTTGGGGAATTAAGAAACTGCCTGCCTTTAATTGCGCTGTTTTGTTTTCATACTCGCTGCCAATACGAAATATCGCAGGTTGTGACAGGGCGCCCATCTCGTCTAATTTCTGCGATAATTTGCGCATGGTTTGACCACGGTCAACCAGCAAACATTTTGCTTCAGAAAGCGGACCTGCCCCAAAATATTGCGCCTGCCCCCAAAGCGCGAGCGCTCCGATCAGCAGAAACACCAAGATTAGAAAGGTCAGCGCATTGGACGCTGCGCTTCGCCACATTAGCGGGCTTTGCCCAAAACGAGTGAGGCGTTAGTGCCTCCAAAACCGAATGAGTTTGAAAGTGCAACGTCAATTTTGCGCGGACGGTTTTTATTCGCCGCCAAATCAACCGCTGTTTCCACCGCCAGATCATCAAGGTTGATTGTTGGGGGGGCCACTTGATCGCGAATTGCCAGAATGGTGAAGATGGCCTCAATGGCGCCGGCAGCCCCCAAAAGGTGGCCAGTGGCGGATTTTGTTGAGCTCATTGTTAAATTTGAAGCCGCCTCACCCATCATGCGTTCCACTGCCGCCAATTCAATCACATCCGCCATTGTCGAAGTGCCATGCGCGTTAATGTAATCAACCGCCTCTGGTTGCAATGCGGCTTTAGACAGCGCAGCGCGCATGGCGCGCTCTCCGCCTTCGCCATCCTCAGAAGGGGCGGTAATATGATAGGCATCCCCAGATAGCCCATAGCCCAAAACTTCAGCGTATATCTTGGCGCCGCGCGCAACAGCGTGCTCATATTCTTCCAGCACAACGACGCCGCTGCCTTCGCCCATCACGAAGCCGTCACGATTGCGATCATAAGGGCGCGAGGCCGCTTGGGGATTATCGGCATAATTGGTCGATAGCGCTTTACAAGCGTTAAACCCGGCTATTCCGATTTCGGAAATTGCGGCTTCGGCACCTCCGGCCACCATCACGTCTGCATCATTGGTTTGGATCAACCGCGCGGCATCGCCAATCGCATGCGCCCCCGTGGAGCAGGCGGTCACCACCGAGTGATTTGGGCCTTTAAAGCGAAAACGAATACTCACCTGTCCGGAGACAAGATTGATCAACGCTCCCGGGATAAAAAACGGCGAAACCCGACGTGGTCCGCGTTCTTTGATCAAAATGGCGGTCTCGGCAATCGAATTAAGCCCACCGATTCCCGATCCGATCATAACTCCGGTGCGCAGACGCCCCGCTTCATCTTCGGGCATCCAGCCGGAATCCTCAACTGCCTCAACAGCGGCAGCGATCCCATAAAGGATAAAATCATCTATTTTCCGCTGCTCTTTGACCGCTAGGACATCATCGGCATTAAAGCTTGCGCCGCTGCCATCGCCAAGCGGCACTTCGCAGGCATACTTCGTTGCAACCTGCTCGGCGTCAAACCGCGTGATTAAGCCTGCACCGGATTGTCCGGCCAAGATGCGTGACCACGTGGCCTCTACGCCATTCGCCAAAGGCGTTACCATTCCAAGACCTGTGACAACCACTCGACGCATCAGCCCGTCCTTCTAATGTAATTATTTTACCTATAAACTCAGGCTCTTTAAATAAGACTATTTGTTGGAAATCACAAGAATTAGCACTTCGGATTTGCAATAAAAAAAGCCTCTGCCATTTCTGACAGAGGCGTAATTCAGCATTTAAGGGTGCAAGCTTAGGACGCTTCACCGATAAATTTAACGGCATCCCCAAATGTTTGGATGTTTTCTGCGGCATCGTCAGGAATTTCAATTCCGAACTCTTCTTCAAAAGCCATGACCAATTCTACTGTGTCCAAGCTGTCGGCGCCAAGGTCATCAATGAATGATGCATTGTCGGCAACTTTATCTTCTTCAACACCAAGATGCTCCACAACAATCTTTTTTACGCGGTCTGCGATATCGCTCATATTTCATTCCTCATTTTATGCGGGCCGAGCCCAGTTAACCACTCTGCGAGCGGGTCTTACCTGTTTTGTGGTTTCCCTAAGCCACAGGCGCCAACCAGTCAAGAGCCCTTGCCAAACACGCGCTGGCACTTCTGCGCCGCCTATAGCACAGCTTATTAATTAGGCAAATGATTTCGGCAAAAATATGCCTTTTTCGGTCAAATCTAAAAACTTCTGGGTTTTTCCGTCTAGCTGAACGGTTCGCGCCCTTTTGGGCGCGCGCTAAATCATCGCCATGCCACCATTCACATGCAAAGTGCTGCCCGTCACATAGCCTGAGCCATCGCTTGCGAGAAACGCAACTGCGCTGGCAATATCTTCCGCGGCGCCCATCCGCCCCGCCGGGATTTGTGCTAAAATTGCCTCTTTGCGATCATCAGCCAATTTATCCGTCATTGCGGTCGCGATAAACCCTGGCGCGACCACATTTACCGTTATACCACGGCTGGCCACCTCATAGGCCAGTGATTTTGACATTCCAACCATTCCAGCTTTTGAGGCCGCATAATTGCCTTGACCGGGATTGCCCGTCGCGCCCACGATCGAGCTGATATTGATAATCCGCCCCCACCGGGACTTCATCATACCACGCAAAGCGCCTTTGCACAGCTTCATTGTGGCGGTGAGATTGACATCGATCACAGATTGCCATTCCTCATCTGACATCCGCATGAATAAATTATCTCGGGTGATACCTGCGTTGTTCACTAAGATATCAAGGCTACCAAGGGTTTCAATGGCTTGCTTGGGCAAGACCTCAACCGCGGCCATATCGCTTAAATTGCAGGGCAATATATAGGCTCGTTCACCCAGTTCTTCAGCAAGCCTCTCAAGCGGTTCCTGCCGCGTTCCACTTAACGCCACCTTGGCACCCGCAGCGTGCAGCTTACGGGCGATCGCGCTGCCAATCCCACCTGATGCTCCGGTTACTAGTGCGCTTTTGTCATTTAAATCATACATTTAAAACTCCACCCTTATGTGCTTATCGCTGCGGATATGTCATCAGGCGTTGCGATGTTTTTACAAGCGACAGCCCGATCAATACGCCGCACCATCCCCGAAAGCGCTTTACCCGCGCCTATTTCCCAAATCTCTGATACCTGCTGCTCAACCATCCACTGCACCGATTCACGCCAGCGCACCGAGGCCGTAATTTGTTGGAATAACAACTCGCGGATTTGTTCGGGTGCGCTGACGGCTTCAGCTTTGACATTGCAGACCAACGGCACTGTTGGGGCCGTGATAGCGACCGTTGATAAGGCTTGCGCCATTTCTGCCGCCGCTGGGGCCATCAAATCGCAGTGAAATGGAGCGCTTACAGGCAACAGCAAGGCGCGTTTTGCACCGGCCCCTTTGGCCAAAGCAATAGCTCTTTCCACGGCTCCGACATGCCCCGATACGACAACCTGCCCTGGATCATTATCATTTGCGGCTTGACAGATTTCGCCCTGGGCAGCCTCAGCTGCAAGCTTTGCAACAGCTGAAAAGTCAAGGCCAAGGATCGCGGCCATGGCCCCCATGCCAACCGGCACCGCCGTTTGCATTGCCTGCCCGCGTTTGCGCAAAAGGCGCGCGGTATCTGCCACTGACAAAGCGCCTGCAATCGCCAAGGCCGAATATTCCCCTAAAGAATGGCCGGCCACATAATCCACACCGTCTAAGCCCAAACCCTCTGATTGCAACGCGCGAAACGCCGCCAAAGAGGTGGCCATCAGCGCCGGTTGTGCGTTTTCGGTTAGGGTTAACGCGCTCAGGTCCCCTTCCCAGATCAACCCGCTCAGATTCTCGTTCAACGCGTCATCAACTTCCTGAAAAACGGCTTTTGCCTCGGGATAGGCCTCAGATAACGCCCGCCCCATTCCGATTGTTTGTGCACCCTGTCCCGGGCAAACATATGCGCGTGCCAATGCTCTTTTCCTTTTTTATTGCTTTTAATGGGGATATCCAACCCAAGCGGGCGGTGCAATGCTTTTCACCAAAACCAGCAGAGACTGGGCGGGTGCGTTAAAGGCGGGGCGGCCTCAGCGAGGGCCAATCACAATGCCTGTGCCACGCCTCACCCATGCATAATAGCTGTAAATCATCGCCCCTTGCCGCCATAAGCTGCAGCCCAAAGGGCAATCCTGCGGCGCCAAACCCAGCAGGAAGATTGATCACTGGCACCCCCAATAGGCTGGCAGGCGTTACGACCTGCATCCAGCGGTGATAACTGTCCATGGGGTGAGCGTTGATATGGGTTGGATAGGGTCTGTTAGCATCAAAAGGCCAAATCTGCGTCGAGGGCAAAATAATTGCATCATAGGTTTCAAGAAGTTTCGTATATTTTCTAAACCAGCTTGTGCGCAAAACGCTGGCTGCGTGTAGCTCTTGGCCGGTAAAGCTTAAACCGCGCTCTATTTCCCAAATCGCCTCGGGTTTTAACAGTTTTCGGTGATCGGGCGTGTGATAATGCGTGGCTTCTGAACAGGCAATTGCCCAAGATCTAAGGATGATCCAACTTTGCCAGATATCATCTAGGGAAAACGGAGCCTCAAGACTGTCCACTTCCGCCCCCAGCTCTGTAAACGCATGAACCGCCGCGTCTGATGCGCCAATTAGCTCGGGTTCGATTGGCAATTGCCCCGACCAATCACCCAGCCATGCCAAACGCTTTCCGTTTAAATCCGGCTGCATCAGCTTTAAGTAATCTTGCGCTTTTAAACCTTGAGGTTGCCGCATGTCAGGCCCTGCTTGCACGCTTAAAAACGCCGCCAAATCGCGGGGCGATCGGGCCATCGGGCCCTGCGTGGTGTTTTGTTGCAAAAACATCTCAGCGCCAGGCTCAGAGGGCACCAATCCAAAGCTTGGTCGAAACCCGTAGACATTGTTCCAAGCTGCTGGATTGCGCAAAGAGCCCATCATATCAGAGCCATCTGCCAAAGGCAGCATGCGGGTAGAAAGCGCCGCCGCAGCCCCACCAGAGGATCCCCCGGCGCTTTTGCTCAGATCATAGGGGTTATAGGTTGTGCCATGAACCGGGTTGTATGTATGGCTGCCTAGACCAAACTCGGGCGTATTTGTTTTTCCAATGATGATAGCCCCTGCGGCGCGCACGCGTGCAACCGCAATATCATCTTTTTCTGCGATGTAATCTGCAAAGATCGCAGAGCCCATAGAGCTCGGCATATCTTTGACATCATGCAGATCTTTAATCGCAATCGGCAGTCCATGCATCCAACCTGTGCGGCTTGATTTATCCGCCTGCGCCGCTTGGACTAGCAGATCCGCCTCCTCGCGCAGGGATATTATCGCATTAACCTGCGGATTTATCGTTTTGATGCGGGCCAAGGTGTCTTGCATCAGTTCAACCGCGCTGATTTGGCGCCTATTTAACAGCTCTGCCTGCGCAAGCGCGCTTTTGAACAGAGCGCTCATTCTCGAACGCTATTTTGGCTATATACGCAGCCGTGAAGCGGCCAAAACATAGTTAATATGTTCAGGCTGCGATGCCTTGTCATTTTGGTATTGCAGCGCAGATAATTGGCGTTCCAAGGTTGAAAGAATATACACCTGATAGCGCGCTGCTCAGTCAAGATCACTGGCCTCTGCCCTTGATTTTCCTGATACATCCTGCGCCAAAGTGGCCGCCATGAACGCATCTAAATCCCCATCCAAAACCCCTTTTGTGTCAGAGGTTTCATGTCCCGTGCGCAGATCTTTCACCATCTGATACGGTTGCAAAACGTAAGATCGAATTTGATTGCCCCAACCGGCATCGCCTTTATTCTCATGAGCTTCGTTAATGGCAGAATTACGGCGGTCTAACTCCATTTGATAAAGCCGAGACTTCAAGGCTTTCATCGCAATATCACGGTTTTGATGTTGCGATTTTTCTGAGCTGGTGACCACAATGCCTGTTGGATGATGGGTGATCCGTACCGCAGAATCGGTGGTGTTCACATGCTGCCCCCCGGCCCCGGACGAGCGATATGTATCGATCCGAATATCTGCAGGGTTGACCTCTATATCAATATTATCATCCACCACGGGATAGACCCACACCGAGCAAAAGGATGTGTGCCGTTTGGCGGCAGAGTCAAAAGGAGAAATACGCACCAAACGGTGCACCCCGCTTTCAGATTTCAGCCAGCCATAAGCGTTTTGACCGCTAATTTTATAGGTCACCGATTTAATGCCAGCCTCTTCCCCGGGCGTTTCGGATTGCATTTCGATTTTATAACCAGCTTTTTCAGACCATCGCAGATACATCCGCGCCAGCATCGAGGCCCAATCGCAGCTTTCAGTGCCACCCGCGCCCGAATGCACTTCGAGAAACGTATCATTGCTGTCGGCCTCACCGTTCAATAAGGCTTCCAGTTCTTTTGCAGCGGCTTTCTTGGCCAGTTCGTTCAAAGCGCTTTGTGCATCAGAAATTACTTCTTGATCGTCTTCCATTTCGCCCAGTTCGATCATTTCAACATTGTCATTCAGATCTTGCGCGATACTGTCATGCACCGCCACCGCATCCACAAGAGTCTGGCGTTCGCGCATCAATTTCTGCGCGCTGTCTGGATTGTTCCAGAGGTCAGGATCTTCTACCCGCGCGTTGAATTCTTCCAGCCGATGCGAGACGGTGTCCCAATTTAAACGTTGCCGAAGCAAGGCCAATGATTTGTTGATTTCAGATACAGTCGTTACGATGTCAGCGCGCATAGGCTTCCCAGTTTTAAAGCGTTGCGCTAGGGTTTACAGAAGCCAGCCCGAACTGACAAGACGAGCGCTTTTGCTTTGCCAGCACTGTTTCAAATTTTAATACAACCCCCCAGAGCTGAGCGTGCCAATGCTGGCTTTGGGCCCAACCGTGACGCTTTTTCCTGAAGAGGTCTGGATTTCGCGGCTGATTTGTTCTTCGGTATCTACACGCTCAAAATTGCTGCCCATCGCAAACCCTCCGTCAAAAGCCACCCCAAATACCGGCTCTTCGCCGTCGCGAAAATATTCAGCCACAACATTGTCGCCTTCTGCCTCATCTGGAAGGCGCGCGCCCGTGAAACGATCTATATTTATAAATTGGCCTCCCTCTGGCACTGTGAAGGGCCCGCCGCCGAATTTTTCTGTGGCAGCTTGCATATATTCGTTGAAAACCGGACCGCACATGCCGCCGCCATAAGCGCGTTTCCCAAGCGGCTTGGGAAAATCATGTCCAATGTAGCAACCGGCAACAAAATTACTGGTAAATCCAACAAACCAAACATCTTTTGACTGGTTGGTCGTGCCGGTTTTGCCTGCTGCCGGCACCTCTAAGTTGATGCTGTTGCGGGCTGTCCCCCGGTCTACGACGCCTTGCATCATCGAGGTGAGTTGATAAGCGGTTGTCGCATCCATTATGCGCTCGCGATTCGAAACGATCAACGGCGCGCGATTTGCGGGGATTGTTTCAAACCCACATTCAAAGCATTCGCGTTCATCATGACTGTAAATGGTTTTTCCGTACCGATCTTGAATCCGATCCACCAAGGTGGGTTGTACGCGTTCTCCGCCATTGGCAAACATCGCATAAGCTGCAACAATCCTGAATAATGTGGTTTCTTGCGCGCCCAAGGAATTCGCCAAAAACGGGTTCATACGATCATAAACGCCAAAGCGTTCGGCATAATCTCCAATCACATCCATCCCAACTTCCTGGGCCAACCGAATGGTCATTAAATTACGAGACTGTTCGATGCCGGTGCGTAACGGCGTTGGGCCATAGAACTTATCGGATGAGTTTCGCGGCGTCCACAACCCTTGCGGAGTATCAATTTCAATCGGTGCATCAATCACGATTGTTGCGGGTGAATAGCCGCTATCAAGCGCCGCTGCGTAAACAAAAGGTTTAAAACTAGATCCTGGCTGCCGGTCTGCTTGTGTGGCGCGGTTATAAACAGACGCTTCATAAGAAAATCCACCCTGCATCGAAATAACTCGGCCCGTATTAACATCCATGGCCATAAACGCCCCCTGCACTTCCGACACTTGGCGCAAAGACCATCTTTCAAACGCGCCCGCCTCATCCAGAAGGGCCCGCACCAACACCACATCGCCCAGCGACAAAAGATCAGGCGCACGTTTGGCTTTTGGGCCAAGGCTGCCATCGGCTTTTTGTTTGCTGGCCCAAATAACATCGCGCGAGGGGATCCAATGCCCATCCTCATCCTCTTCAACGCCTTCAATACCGATTTGTGCCGATTTTTTGCCAAGTTTGAGAACAACAGCTGGATACCATTGCCCATCCAGCTTTATTCCGCGCGGCACCTCAATATCGCTTAGCGCTGCGCGCCACGCGTCTTCGCTGGTTAGCCGCTCAGGATCAATTGAAAGGCCGGTTCCGCGCCAAATGCCCTGCGCCCGGTCATAGGTTTCGAGCGCGCGTTGAAGCGCAATTTCCGCAACCGCTTGCAATTCAGGATCAAAGGTGGCGCGGACCGTCATACCCCCTGAGAAAAAAGCGTCTTCGCCAAAATCAGCGCTTAATTGACGACGAATTTCATCGCTGAAATACCCTCGGCGCGGCAGAGCTGATCGAAAGCTTTTAAAATCTCCATTTTGAACCGACAGCAAAGGTTGCGCAGCTTCTGCGCGATAGGCCGCCTCTTCCAAAAAGCCATTTTGCCACATTTCCTTTAACACGTAATTGCGACGATCCAGCAATCTCTGTTTGCGCCGGACGGGATGAAAATCAGACGGAGCTTTGGGCAGAGAGGCTAAAAACGCCGCTTCATGAGGGGCCAACTCATCCAAGGTTTTATTGAAATAGGTTTGCGCCGCTGCCGTCACGCCATATGAGTTTTGGCCCAAGAAAATCTCGTTTAAATAGAGCTCTAAAATACGCTCCTTATCCAAGGTGTTTTCAATCCGCGTGGCAAGAATAATTTCTTTGATTTTACGCTCGGCGCGGCGCGAACCATCCAATAAAAAGTTCTTCATCACCTGCTGCGTGATGGTTGAGGCCCCCCTGACCCGGCGCCCACCAGAGCGCGCCGCGTCAACCGCCGCAGAAAGAATACCCCGCAAATCATATCCCGGATGGGAATAAAAATTCTTATCTTCAGCGGAAATAAAGGCCTGTTTAATCAGAATCGGCACATCCTTGGCCCCGGTAAACAACCGCCGTTCGCGCGCAAATTCATCGACAATACGGCCTTCACCAGAATAAATCCGGCTAATGGTGGGCGGTTTATATTGCGCCAATGATTCATGTGAAGGAAGATCACGGCCATAGATCCAAAACACAGCGCCGATTGTTAACGCAAAAGCAACAACCGACATCGTCAAGAACGTAAAAACACCCCCAAAAAAAGATAAAATAATACGCAGCATCGCCCGTCCTAAATCATTGCATGTCTTATAAGCAGGCTTTGGCGTCGGGTCAAAAGGCTTCGATCAAACTCTTTCAATTCACTGCCGGCGCAAAGGCGCCATTTGTTTTTCTTGCGCATACCAAATCATCACGCCAAGCCGTACGCCCTCTGCAAATCTCGCCCGCCATTCAGCATTTTGCAGATTTGCCAGATCCGTTTCTGTGGACATAAACCCCGCTTCAATCAAAATCGCTGGAATATCAGCGCCTTTTAGAACTGAAAACCCCGCTTTGCGTAAAGGTTTTGCATTGAGCCCTCCCAAGACGCGGGACAGCCCTTTCACGACAGATTCTGCCAAAATTTCCGAACTCTGCATATTTTCCAAGCGGCTCAAATCTAAAAGCGCCATCGCAACATCTTCATCAATCGCGTTTAAATCTACGCCCTGCAGCACAGAATCAGGTTCATGGCGCAACACCAAAGATTGCGAGGCGCTTTCAGACGCGCGTGCTGGCAAAGTGTAGACCGTGGTTCCATAGGCCGTTCCTTCGACCAAAGCATCCGCATGCAAAGAAATAATCAAATCCGCTTTTACAGCTTGCGCCAAAGAAACGCGCGCTTCAAGCGGCACAAATTTATCCTCGATACGCGACAAAACGACATCAACGCCTTCAACGCGTAGCAAACTTTCTTTCAACTCTTTTGCCAGGCTTAGCATCAAGCCAGCTTCATTCACATCGCCAACTATGGCCCCTGGATCGATACCGCCATGGCCAGGGTCAATCAGAACCGTCAACCGATTTTCTATTAAAGCCGGCGTTGGCCCTGCAGATTTCACGGAAAGCTCTGGCTCTGAATTTGCACCCCCTCGCAGCGCAAAAAGCGCAAATTCAGCCATCGTTACCGGCGTTAAAACCAAGCTCAGCGCGGCAGAACCATCAAAGGCGTTTACGCTCAAATCGGCCGTTTCAAGGCGCATCGGCGATGTCAGCTCGAACCGCAGGGTTGATTGCTGCGAAGGGGTTTCAAAATAGGTGGTCTGCTTGATTTCTTTACTTTTGTTAAAGTCATAACCGCTTATATCAACCGGATGTAGCGCGTTAAATTCAACCTCCATCCGCGGTGGGTCTTGCAGAAAATACACCCGATAAGGCACGCCTTGGCTTAATTCTAAATTTATCCGCACGCCATCCCATAACAAATCCTCGACGCTGCTGCCGCTGACGCGTAAGCGGGCCAAGCCTTGGATGGTCGGCGCGCTTTTATCCAGGGTCTCTTTGGCTTGCGTTATGCCCATGCAGGGACCAAAAACAGGAGCCAGCAACGCGATAAAAGCCAGCAGGTTGCGAAAAGAGTAAATCATCCAGCAAAGCCCTTCTTCTGCATAAATTGCGTCAATCTATGCAATCCTTCCTGAATATCTTCGCTGCTGCCTGCGTAAGAAAACCGCAAGCTTCCCGCCCCGCGCTGGGTGTCGAAATCCAAACCCGGCGTAACGGCAACGCCTGCCTCCTGCAAAATCTCGCGGGCAAATGACAGGCTGTCGGATGTCAAATGCGAGATATCTGCATAAATATAAAAAGCACCATCCGGAGGGGCGATGCGATCGAACCCGGCCTTTGGCAATCCTTCAATCATTAGGCGGCGGTTTTTCTGGTAGACGGCTTGATACGCGGTCAACTCTTCGCGGCACTCCATCGCAGCAAGCGCCACAACTTGGCTGGCATGCGGCGCGCAGATAAACATATTTTGCGCCAAGCGTTCAACCTGACGAATATGGTTTTCGGGCACCACCATCCAACCAACGCGCCATCCTGTCATCGAAAAATATTTCGAAAATGAATTTATCACATAGCAATTATTTGTTATCTCTAACGCGCTGACCGCCTTGGTTTCATATTCAATTCCATGATAGATTTCATCGCTGATAAAGGCTGCTTCACTGCGCTCAGTGGCCTCAATCAACGCGCCCAATTCCCGCCGCGTTAGCATTGTTCCGGTCGGGTTGGACGGTGAGGCAACCAGCAAACCGTTCAAGCTTAAATCTTCAAAATCGCTAGGGTGCGGTTGAAACTTATTTGCAGAGCTTGTTGGAATATCCACCGCGGTTAAATCAAGTGCTTTTAAAATTTGCCGGTAGCTGGGGTAGCCCGGCGCACCAATGCCCACCCGATCTCCAGTATCAAACAAGGATGTAAAGGATAATAAAAACCCAGCCGACGAACCCGACGTTACAATCACCCGGTTTGGATCTAAATCAACATCATACCATTCGCCATAGAGCTCAGAGATCTTACCGCGCAGCTCGGGCAAACCAAGCGCAACCGTATACCCCATCGCGGTTGCATTTAAACTATCGCGCAGCGCATTTCTGGCCCCCAGGGGCGCGGGAGTTGCGGGTTGCCCAACCTCCATATGAATTATGTGGCGCCCCGCCGCCTCTGCCTGACGCGCAGCTTCCATCACATCCATCACAATAAAGGGATCTACGGCGCCACGGGTTGAGTTTTTCATCGTATCAATCCAAACTCTAAATTAATGAGTGAACTTCTTGATCTATAGGCGGCTTCGATGCGAATAATCAACAGTTTCATTGTGTTAATAGCCCTCTTTTTAACACCTGCCGCCGCCACAGCAATATCCTTGTTGCGAGATTCTGATGTTGAACATGCGCTTCAGGAATTGGCGCGCCCCATTTTGCAAGCCGCAAATCTGTCCAGCGAACGGGTGAAGATACTTGTGGTCGACGATCTTCAATTGAATGCTTTTGTTATCGACAACCATCATATCTTTCTAAATGCGGGCATGGTTTTGAAAACAAATTCGGCCAGTATGCTGCAATCCATCATCGCGCATGAAGCAGCCCATATTGCAAATGGTCATATTGCACGACGAGCAAAGACTATCAAAACGGCCCGCAGCGCCGCGGGTTTTGGCATGGCGTTGGGCATAGCGGCGGGCGCGGCGGGCGGGAATGTTGCGCTTGGAACCGGTTTGGCCATCGGTTTAAACAGCTCGGCAGAGCGAAATTTTCTAGCCTATAATCGCAGCGAAGAAAGCTCGGCCGATCAATCCGCAATGCAATATATGCGCCGCGCAGGCGTCAGCCTACAGGGGATGGCGGATGTTTTAGAGATCTTTTCTGGTCAGGAAAGCTTATTACCAGCCCGCCAAGACACCTATCTGCGCTCGCATCCGCTCAGCCGCGAACGGCTTCGCCAAGCGCGCTCAAATGCTGCAACGCAATCCTCCAGCAAGCCTGATTTATCCGCAGAATATTGGCACGCAAGAGCCAAAGCCAAATTGGCGGCGTTTTTGAGGCCACCCTCCACGATTTTGGCGCGAGAGCAACGAAAACTTCCCAAGGATCTCAAGGCGATAAGCAAGGCGATTGCGCTGTCGCGGCAGGGCAAATTATCAAAAGCCCTTGACCAGTTAAGGATTGCGCAGAGTGTAAGGCCGAAAGATCCCTATTATCAGGATCTTTACGCAGAGCTTTTAATGCGAAATCAAAAATTTTCAGCCGCTGTAACAGCCTATGAAAAAGCGGTGGCAATGGCCCCGAAGGATTCGTTGATTTTGGCAGGTTATGGACGCGCTTTGCTGGCCAATAACCAAATATCAGCGGCTTTAAAGACGCTCGAAAACGCTCGCTCTCGCGACTTTAGAAGCACCAAATTATTGCGCGATTTGGCGGTTGCCTATGCGCGATCAGACAAACCAGAAATGGCGGCCTTGGTGACTGCAGAACGCTTTGCGTTGCAGGGGCGGTTAAAAGATGCAAACATTCACGCTAAGCGTGCTGTTTTGGGTTTGCCAACCGGCTCTCCTGCATGGCAAAAAGCGCAAGACATACTTAGTATCAGCACTAAGTAGTCAGATCACAAGGATTTATAATGCTCGTCAAAGTTTTAAGAATATGTGTCACTCTCTGGGCGCTTTTTGCTGCCTCGATCGCGTCTGCTGCGGATCTGTCTGATCTGTCTGAAGCAGAGCGGAAAGCGTTTGGTGAAGAAGTGAAACGCTATTTAATGGAAAACCCAGAAGTGATTTTTGAAGCGGTGGATGCATTCAAAGCCCAACAAGCGGCCAGCGAAGCCCAAAACGATTTTGCATTGGTGCAACAATATAGCGCGGCGTTGTTTGACGATGGCTTTTCTTATCAAGGTGGAAATTTAGAAGGCGATATCACCTTGGTCGAATTCATCGATTATCGCTGTGGTTATTGTAAAAAAGCCTTTCAAGATGTGAAAGAGCTTCTTAAAGCCGATGGAAATATCCGATTGATCCTGAAAGAGTTGCCGATTTTAGGCGAAGCCTCGGTTGCTGCCGCGCGATATGCGGTTGCTGTGAAACAGCTTTACGGCGCCGATGCATATAAACGGGTGCATGACGCATTGTTCGGTTTACGGGGCCAACCAACCCCTGCCGCGCTCAATAAAATATCGCGCAAGCTTGATTTGGATGCAGATAAGATTTTGGAGCACATGGCGTCTAATGACGTCGCAGAGGAACTTTCAAAAACCGCGGCATTGGCGCAAAGAATGAAAATCAGCGGCACTCCAACTTTCGTGATGCAAGATGAAATGTTACGCGGGTACCTGCCCTTGGAATCGATGCAAGCGATGCTGCGAGACAAAAGGGGCTAAGCGGCGCCTACGCTTTTAATAATCGCTTAACGGCTTCAAAAAACAAAGCAGCGCCGCCGCCGTATCTTTTGGATGGATGTCTGGAAAAAAATGCCCGCCGGCAATCGTGCTGCATTCAAACCGCTTCAGCCTTGCGCGCCAGGTTTCTGGCAGGTCAAAGGATTTATCCATTGCGCCACCCGCGCCCCACATCACCAAGGCGGGCAGATCAAGCTGGCGGGGTAAATCGCGCTGATCCAGATCAAAATCATAATCCAGCGCAGCGCGGTAATCATTGCACATCGCTTCAATCGTTGCGGGATCCCTCCAAGTTTTGCGATAGGCGTCGAGCGCGCGTTGATCGAATTGCTCTAATGTGCTGCCGCCCCAGCCAAGCAAGCAGCTTTCAAAGTAATAATCGGCATCGGCGGCGATCAAAGTTTCGGGAAACGGGCTGGGTTGCGCCAAAAAGAACCAATGATAATACGCCCGCGCAACCTCTGACTTTAGCGCATCCAACAAAAAATGGGTGGGCGTTATATCCATAACCGTTAAAGACTTAATCCGATCGCTGGCATCAAGAGCCATCCGATATGCGGTGCGCGCGCCTCGGTCATGCCCAATCAAATGGAAGTGGTCAAATCCTAAAGATGTCATAAGCTCCAGTTGATCCTGGCCCATTTTTCGAAAGCTGTATTCGGCAACGCCTTTTGGCTTGGACGAGCCACCATAGCCCCGTAAATCAGCGCAAATCACATGAAAGTGTTCGGCTAAAATCGGCGCAATTCGGCTCCACATAAACCGATTTTGCGGAAACCCATGCAGCAAAAGAAGTGGCGCTTTTCCCTTGCTTTCTTCACGTTCGGAATAGGCAATTTTTACTCCGTTCAAATCGCAGATTTTATGCTGAAACCCGTCCAACATCAATTTTTTGCCATTTGTTGAGATCGCTTATCAACCGAGAGCGCCTCTAAAATCCGCGCCCAACTGCGAATACCTTTGTGAAAGCTTTGCAAATCATATTTTTCATTTGGAGAGTGAATTTGATCATTGTCTTTTGCAAAACCAATCAGCATGGGGCTGACGCCTATAATATCTTGAAAATGGCCGGCAACCGGTATCGATCCTCCGCAGCCGGTAAAGGCCGCCTCTTGCTCCCATTCGGCGCTCAGCGCGGCGCGGGCGATTTCAAATAGCGGCGTGTCACTTTGCATAACAACCGCGGGTGAGGCCCCATAAGAAATAAATTCAACCGTACAATCAGCCGGCAAATAGGACGAGACATGCGCATGCAAAGCTGCACGGATTTTTTCTGGATCCTGCCCCTCGACCAAACGGCAACTGATTTTAGCAGAGGCTTGGCTTGGCAGAACCGTTTTGAACCCCTCGCCTGTGTAGCCGCCGCAGATCCCGTTGATTTCGCAGGTCGGACGCGCCCAAATATGTTCAAGCGGGCTGTAAGCTGTTTCGCCCGCCGGCAGCCGCAAGCCGACCTCGCCAAGAAAGCTGTGATGCGAAAAGTTGAGGCTCTGCCACTGCGCTGACAAATGGGGCGGTATATCGCGCACCCCATCGTAAAATCTCGGCAGCTGCACGCGGCCAGTTTCATCATGCAAGCTGGCTAAAATTTCACTGAGCACATGCAGTGGATTGCGCGCCATCCCCCCATAAAGACCTGAATGCAAATCGCGGTTGGCAGCGCGCAGCACCACTTCTTCACTAACCATACCGCGCAACATCGTAACGATTGCCGGAACCCGATCATCAAATAAACCAGTATCGCAAATTAGAACCACGTCAGCCTTCAGCGCTTCTTTATGCGTTTCCATAAAAGGAACCAAACTCGGAGACCCGCTTTCCTCTTCGCCTTCAAAGAAAAAACTTATTTTACACGGCATTTGCCCATGTTCGTTGTTCCACGCGCGGCAGGCTTCGACAAAGGTCATCAATTGGCCCTTATCGTCTGAACTCCCCCTGCCTCGAATGACCTGTCCATGCGCTGTCTGTTCGACGGCTGGTTCAAATGGATCGTGATGCCATAATTCGAGCGGGTCGGCGGGCTGCACATCATAATGGCCATAAAACAAAATATGCGGCGCATCCGGATTTGAAGATCCTGTAAAACTGCCCATAACCATCGGCTTTCCCGGCGTTTGATGTTTTTGCGCTTCTGCCCCTATGGCGCGCAATTGATCCACAAGCCAATCAGCGGCAGTATCACATGCCTTATCAAAGGCGGGATCTGTCGAAATAGAAGGGATCCGTAACAAGTCCAACAACCGCTTCGTTGCATTTTCAAGATCTGCGTCAATCCGCGCAAGAACTGGGGCTAGCGACATTTTCAAACCACCCTATATGTGTGCATGAGTGTTAAGCCTAGCATGTGTTCCTGCGCTGTCCAGTCACCCTTGACTTTAGGTGCATTCATGTCGATGAGGTTTATAGAGTAGTGATTGGAAAAGCGCTTGGTGCTTTTGGTAAAAGATGGAAGGCCGTAGATTGACTTATAATGATTTCTTAGATCAATCTTTAAACCGTTTACATGATGAGGGGCGGTATCGCACGTTCATAGATATCGTGCGCGACAAAGGCAATTTTCCTCACGCGACATGGCACCGCCCCGATGGAACCGACGCACCGGTAACGGTTTGGTGTGGCAATGATTATTTGGGAATGGGGCAGCATCCGGCGGTTTTGAACGCGATGCATGAAGCGTTAGACGCCACGGGTGCAGGATCTGGCGGTACGCGGAATATTTCTGGGACAACCGTGTATCATAAGAGGCTTGAGGATGAGCTTGCCAACCTGCATGGTAAAGAAAGCACGTTGCTTTTTACCAGCGCCTATATTGCCAATGATGCAACTCTGTCTACTTTGCCAAAGCTTTTTCCGGATTTAATCATTTATTCGGATGCGCTCAATCACGCCTCGATGATCGAAGGCATTCGTCGAAATGGCGGAAGTAAACGCATTTTTCGCCATAATGACCTTGCCCATTTGCGCGAATTGCTGGAAGCCGATGATCCGAAGGTCCCGAAACTCATCGCGTTTGAGTCAATCTATTCGATGGATGGGGATTTTGCGCCGATTGCTGAAATTTGCGATCTAGCAGATGAGTTCAACGCCCTGACCTATCTTGATGAGGTGCATGCGGTGGGTATGTATGGCGCACGTGGTGCTGGCGTGGCCGAACGTGATCGGTTGATGCATCGCATCGATATCATCAACGGCACCCTTGCAAAGGCCTACGGGGTTATGGGCGGATATATTGCTGCTAGCGCAAAACTGTGTGACGCGATCCGCTCATACGCGCCCGGGTTTATTTTCACGACCTCGCTGCCTCCAGCGGTCGCAGCGGGGGCCGCAGCCTCCGTCGCGCATTTGAAATCCGACAAAGATTTGCGCGCGCAACATCAAACGCAATCTAAGATTTTAAAGTACCGTTTAAAGGGGATCGGATTGCCGATTATCGACCATGGCTCTCATATCGTTCCCGTGATTGTCGGCAACCCGGTTCATACGCAAAAACTCTCTGACATGTTGCTTCAAGATTTTGGTATTTATGTGCAACCTATCAATTTCCCAACGGTGCCGCGTGGAACCGAGAGGTTGCGTTTCACGCCATCCCCTGTTCACGGGCCGGCGGAAATTGACGCATTGGTCAGGGCAATGGATACGCTCTGGGCGCATTGCGCGCTGAATCGTGCCGAAAACTCGGCGTAAAGTAACCCTAAAGTGTAATTCTTACTCAATTATGCTATCAGATCACGAGTTATGTGGATAAGAACGATTCGGTCTCGAGTATTGGGAGCTGGAGCGCTGAGGCGAAAGAGCAAAAAAAACAAAGCGGCACCCGAGCTAGAGGGTGCACAAACGGCAAGACCGAAAGGGTTTGACGATTTCGAGCTGCGGCTTGGTGACACCATGCGCGGCGAACGCGCGACCATTGGCAAATCGTTGCTTGATGTACAACGCGACCTTAAGATTAAAGCATCCTACATATCTGCGATTGAAAACTGTGACCCCGGCGCGTTTGACACGCCAGGTTTTGTTGCAGGTTATGTACGATCTTACGCAAAATACCTGGGCATGGACAGCGAAGAGGTTCTTCAACAATTTTGTGCAGAAAGCGGCTTTCAAACCGTAAGCGCGCTGGCACAAGGGTCAAGCGCCAAAAAGCCGCAATCCTTAGCGCCCCTTTTACCCAAGCAAAACAATGCGGGTTCAACTGATATATTCAAAACATCGCCCTTGGCGATGGAGCCGCCCGATGCCGGGTTCTTGGAAACCTTAGAAATGCGTGCCATTGCCTCCGTGGCTGTGTTGGCATCGCTCATCGGTGTTATCGGATTTGGGGCCTGGTCTTTGTTGCAAGAAGTGCAGCAAGTAAAACTGACACCAGCGGAAAACACGCCGATCGTTTTATCGGATTTAGATCCATTGGGTTCGGTGCAGTTTCCACAAACTGAGGCTACAAAAAACGCTTTAGACCAACGCCTAAACATTGAGAAACTTGATCGACTTTATCGTCCACAGGCGCTCGATTTTCCCATACTTACAGCCCGGGATGCTCCTATATCATCCTTAAATCCGTCAGATTTCGGCAATTTCATTCCTCAACCAGACCCCGCCGCGGATCCCGGCGGCGAGATACTGGCAGATGTTGAGAAAAACCTGCCAAGCGAAGCAGAGCTGCTTGCTCAAATCGCTACGCCGCAAGTGCTCGAAACCGCTCCGCCGACGCTGGCGCTATTTGCTATTAGAGATGCTTGGGTGCGGGTGACAGCGCCTGATGGAAGCCGAATTTTTGAAAACACGATGAAAGCGGGCGAAGAATTTATCCTACCGCAAACTGAAATGGCCCCTATGTTGCGGGCGGGTATGTCGGGCTCAGTTTATTTTGCCGTTGAGGGAAAATTATATGGCCCGGCCGGCACTGGAGGCAAAGTGGTCAAAAACGTCGAGCTGTCAGCCAGGTCTTTGATGGCCAATTATCAACCAGCCAATCTGGATCTTGATCCGGTCTTAGAGCGGGTTGTAGCAGAAGCGACGGTGTCAAGCTTTACAACCGACGGAATGTCAGAGTAAGTTGACAGTAATGGCTTTTTCTTGAGGCCTTTTTTTAATAACCACTGAGACCAGATATGTCCTTGAATTCCGTACGCCCTTGGCGAAATATTTACCGCCGAAAATCGCGAAAAATTCATGTTGGTAATATCGCGGTTGGCGGAGACGCGCCGATTTCGGTTCAAACGATGACCAACACCTTAACAACTGATGTAAAAGCCACCCTCGCGCAAATAACTGCCGCAGCAGATGCAGGAGCTGACATTGTGCGTGTTTCGGTGCCCGACCAGGACAGCAGCAAGGCCTTCAAGGAAATTGCCAAGGAAAGTCCGGTTCCCTTGGTTGCAGATATCCACTTTCATTATAAACGCGGTATTGAGGCGGCGGAGGCAGGCGCGGCGTGTTTGCGTATCAATCCAGGCAATATCGGCGCACCAGATCGCGTTAAAGAAGTCATAAAAGCCGCCAAAGACAATAATTGTTCCATTCGTATTGGCGTTAATGCCGGATCGCTTGAAAAACATTTGTTAGAAAAATACGGCGAACCCTGCCCAGATGCCATGCTTGAAAGTGGTTTGGATCACATCAAAATCTTACAAGATAATGATTTTCATGAGTTTAAGATCAGCTGTAAAGCCTCAGATGTTTTTATGGCAGCCGCTGCCTATCAAGCTCTGGCAGAAGCTACGGATGCCCCGATCCATTTGGGAATTACAGAAGCCGGCGGATTGACCAGCGGAACGATTAAGTCTGCGATCGGCTTGGGCAATTTATTGTGGATGGGAATCGGCGATACGATCCGCGTCTCGCTTTCTGCTGATCCGGTTGAGGAAGTCAAAGTCGGATATGAAATTCTGAAATCATTGGGATTGCGCCATCGTGGCGTAAATATCATTTCTTGCCCTAGCTGCGCGCGGCAAGGGTTTGATGTAATCAAAACGGTTGAAGCCTTGGAAAATCGGCTTGAACATATCAAAACACCGATGAGCCTATCGATCATTGGTTGTGTTGTTAATGGTCCCGGCGAAGCTTTGATGACTGATGTTGGGTTTACCGGCGGCGGCGCGGGCAGCGGCATGGTCTATTGGGCCGGAAAGCAAGACCACAAAATCGGCAATGAAAATATGGTGGATCACATTGTTGAGCTTGTTGAAAAACGCGCGGCTGAAATCGAGGCGGACGAAAAACTTATATCTGCGGCCGAGTAACTAACCCTCTTCCTTGGGGCGGGCGAACCTGACCGCCAACGCAGAAAGCTTTTCAAATTTTCACTTTTACGAAACAGAAATGGCGCGGTTGACGGGACTCGAACCCGCGACCCCCGGCGTGACAGGCCGGTACTCTAACCAACTGAGCTACAACCGCGCAATCTTTTAAACTGTTTGGCATTCAGTGGCGCGGTTGACGGGACTCGAACCCGCGACCCCCGGCGTGACAGGCCGGTACTCTAACCAACTGAGCTACAACCGCTATCTGAAACCAAACAAGCTTATACCGCCTCTCATACGGTTCACGTAAGCCCGCGTCAAGAAGGCCGGAACCAAAATCTCACTCTTTCCTTAAAACTAAAATTTCAATTTTCTCTGCCAGCGCTTGCACGGGCTGCCTAAAAACAAAAAAATCTTCTAGAGCTATCTGTTTTGCTTTTAATCGATGGGCAATCTTTGCGTTTGAATGAGAGTTGATTCTCCAAAACGCTTTCGCGAGGCATGCCCGCTCAAACCAAAAGATCCTGCTTTAATAAACGCCGCATATGGTTGAAACCAACGGCATCGACTATTATGTATGCGTTAGAAGAAACGCAAAAGGGCCGCCTTCCCCTAAAAGGGAATCGCGCTACCTTGCCGTCATTGAGGATGAAACATGACAAAAACCACCGCGCCAACATATCCCGTTTTGCCGTTAAGAGATATCGTGGTCTTTCCGCATATGATCGTACCACTCTTTGTGGGGCGTGAAAAATCCGTACGGGCGCTGGAAGAGGTTATGGATGATAACAAACAGATTCTCCTCTCAAGCCAAGTCGACGCATCAGAAGATGAGCCAACAGCGGATAGTATTTTCAAAACCGGGGTATTAGCGAATGTTTTGCAATTGCTCAAACTGCCCGATGGCTGCGTTAAAGTTCTTGTCGAAGGCAAAAGTCGGGTCCACATTTCTGAATTCGTTGAAAATGAAAACTTTTTTGAAGCCCGCGCTGAAGGTTTATCCGAAACCATGGGCGATGTTGATGCATTAGAAGCCCTCGTGCGCACGGTCAGCGATGAATTTGAACGTTATGCCAAGATTAAAAAGAACATTCCCGAAGAAGCCTTAGGGGCAGTTGCGGAAGCGAGTGATCCGGCCAAGCTCGCCGATTTGGTTGCGGGCCATTTGGGAATTGAAGTTGAGCAAAAGCAAGCGTTGCTTGAAATTTTATCGGTCAGTGAGCGTTTAGAAAAAATATACGGTCATATGCAGGGCGAAATGAGCGTTCTGCGGGTTGAGAAGAAAATCAAAACCCGCGTGAAATCGCAAATGGAAAGAACCCAGCGTGAATATTATTTAAATGAGCAAATGAAGGCCATTCAAAAAGAATTGGGGGACGGCGAAGAAGGCCAAAACGAAGTGGCCGAACTGGAAAGCCGGATTGCGGCAACCAAGCTAAGCAAAGAAGCCAAAGAAAAAGTTGATGCGGAATTGAAGAAGCTCAAAAATATGAGTCCAATGTCTGCCGAAGCCACGGTTGTGCGCAATTATCTTGATTGGATTTTAGGCATTCCATGGGGAGTAAAATCTCGCGTCAAGAAGGATCTTGGGCGCGCACAAGAGACGTTGGACCGTGATCATTACAGTCTTGAAAAGGTGAAAGAACGCATCGTTGAATTTCTTGCTGTTCAGCAAAGAAGCACCAAGCTGAAGGGTCCGATCATGTGTTTGGTTGGCCCTCCCGGTGTCGGAAAAACCTCGCTTGGCAAATCTGTCGCCAAGGCAACGGGGCGGGAATTTATTCGCATATCGTTAGGTGGGGTGCGCGATGAATCTGAAATTCGAGGTCATCGTAGAACCTATATTGGCTCAATGCCGGGTAAAATCATTCAAGCGCTGAAAAAAGCCAAAACAACCAATCCATTGATCCTCTTGGATGAGATCGACAAGATGGGGCAAGATTTTCGGGGCGATCCGGCATCGGCGATGCTTGAAGTGCTTGACCCGGAACAAAACGCCACCTTCTCGGATCATTATTTAGAGGTTGAATATGATCTCTCCAACGTGATGTTCTTGACCACCGCAAATAGTTACAACATGCCCGGGCCCTTGCTAGACCGGATGGAAATCATACCGCTCTCTGGCTATACCGAAGATGAAAAATGCGAAATCGCGAAACGGCACCTGCTTTCCAAGCAGTTAAAGAATCACGGTTTAAAAGACGGTGAGCTGGCGCTGAAAGAGGATGCATTAAGCAGTATTATACAGCGCTACACCCGCGAGGCCGGCGTCCGAAATCTTGAGCGTGAAATCGCAAAGATTGCCCGAAAAGCTGTTACTAAAATTGTTAAGAAAGAGGTCGAAACGCTGGAGGTTACGGCGGATAATATCAGCGACTTCTTGGGCGTTGAGAAATTCCGCTACGGTTTGGCTGAAAAGGAAGATCAAGTCGGCGTGGTAACAGGTTTGGCTTGGACTTCGGTTGGGGGTGATTTGCTTTCAATCGAGGCCTTAAAGCTGCCTGGCAAAGGACGCATGAAAACAACCGGTAAGCTGGGTGATGTGATGAAAGAAAGCATCGATGCGGCAAGTTCGTATGTGCGCTCAATCAGCCCCAAAATTGGTGTGAAGCCAACCCTATTTGATCGGTTGGACATTCACGTACACGTTCCCGAAGGGGCAACCCCAAAAGATGGACCAAGCGCTGGCTTAGCGATGGTAACCTCCATCGTGTCGGTTTTAACCGGGATTCCTGTACGCAAAGACATCGCAATGACGGGCGAAGTAACATTGCGCGGCAATGCTTTGGCCATTGGTGGATTAAAGGAAAAACTGCTCGCGGCGCTGCGCGGCGGCATCACAACGGTTTTAATTCCGCAAGAAAATGAAAAAGATTTGGCTGAAATTCCTGATAATGTGAAGGAGGGGTTGACCATCATTCCCGTCAGTCATGTTTCAGAAGTTATTGCCAATGCTTTAACCGCAACGCCCGATGCAATAGAATGGGATGAGGCTGCAGAGGAAGCTGCAGCAGCGGCCGCAGCGCTTAACGCTCCGTCTACGGCACCTGCGACAACGCATTAACGTTTTTTCTGGCCGAGGCTCATCAAGCCTTGGCCAGAGTTTCGTTTTTAAAGCCCGTCGCAGCGTAGTCAAACTTTTTTAAAAATTTTAAAAAAAACGCCAAAGCAAATCCGAAGAATGGCACTATTTTTCCCCTAGCCTCTTGCGTCTGCTTGAAGCTTTGTTTAGACGGTTTTTTGCGGGTGATTAGCTCAGTTGGTAGAGCGCTTCGTTTACACCGAAGATGTCAGGAGTTCGAGTCTCTTATCACCCACCATACTCCCTTTGAATTGTTCGAATAATAATTTTGGTCTTCAAGGCGAGAACAAATCTTGTATATGTATTCGAGCCGATCACCGAACATAAATGAAACCGCTCTGTCGTAGGGCTTTGTCGTTCCTTCTGTTTTCTTATCAACGCCTCACAGCGTGGCTTTGATATATGATATCAAAGGCCCGCAGGCCTTTGACTGGTGTTTTAGAAAATACCAAGTGCGACCCTGGCGCACCGTGCCGATTTAAGCCTCTGTTGCGCCCCCTGCAGCCTGCCAATCGCCAAAGCCTCCAATATTGATTATATTGCTATAGCCCATCTCAACCAATGTTTTGCCCGCCAAAGCGGCTTGTCCACCCGCTGCGCATAAAACACAAATCCGGGCCTCTTTTTGCAAACGCGGATTGTGAAATTTTGTGGCGTCATCCGCAGCAAATTCAAGGAACCCGCGGTTGATCCGAACGGCGCCCGCAACCGTACCTGAGGCCGTTATATCAGAACTGTCGCGTACGTCCAAAAATACGGTTTCGCCATCATCAAAAAAGGCCAACGCCTCTGTCGCTTGAATACGCGGCACCACCGCATTGGCATCTTGTAGATAATCGCTTGATGTTTTCATCTTTTAGTCCTGTGCAAGTTCGGGCGAATAATCCGCCTTTGATTAAGTTTATATTCTGCCGCTAACATAGGACACTGCCGGCAGAAAGCAAAGCACGCAGAGGCCAACAGCCCAATGCTGTTTTTAAGATCGGCGCCGGCGCCTTCTTGAACTTAAAATCTTATTTTTGCCGCGCGTTATCGAAAAACAGACATCAAAACGTTATATTTTTACTTTTTACCGCTGAGTTTTAGGCTTTAAGCAATCTTTAAAAAAAACCCATAGGTAAATATTATGCCTGATATTGACAGCAATCCAAACACCTCGCAGGTTAATCCATAAGATAGGCATCACGTTTTTCTCTGCGAGCGATACGGCATGAAGATAGAATTTTACTATGATTTTGGCAGCCCGAATGCCTATTTGGTGCATAAAACGCTGCCAGAGATTGCAAAGACGTATGGAGTTCCAATTATATCTCGGCCGATCTTGCTGGGCGGTGTGTTCAAAGCAACCAATAATAAAAGCCCAATGGAAGCCTTCGCGAATGTGGCTGGGAAACTCGCCTATGAAGCCCGTGAGACCGAACGTTTTGTAGAAAACCACAAGATCATTTTTCAGCTAAACCCCCATTTTCCTGTTAATACCATCGCGCTGATGCGCGGGGCGATATTTGCGCTCGGGAAACCTTGGGAACAGAGCTATCGCGATACAATGTTCCACGCCATGTGGGTTGATCAAGAAAAAATGGATGATCCGGTCACCGCCCTAAGGGTTATGGAAAAAGCTGGCTTGCCCGCGGAGGAGATTCTTTCTGCAACTCAAGATCCCGCAATAAAAGCCGCTTTGATCCAGGCTACGTCTCAAGCGGTGGCCCGTGGTGTTTTTGGCGCCCCGACGCTCATCGCCAATGAGGATATGTTTTTTGGCAAGCACAGCCTGATAGATCTTGAAACCATGCTGGAATCATTGCCCTAAACCCACGGCACGGCCCATTTATTGTGCAACGCCGTGCAAAATGCCAGGCAGCGCCATACCTTACCCGCGCATAGCGCAATCCACGTGATCCAAACCGCCTTTCGTAGTTTTGAAGATGATTGCCTCTAAGGATTTAAATGAATAGTCTTTACAGACCTCAGGCTATGCCTGTGTTGTGCAAGCGGCAAAGCCAAGGGCAAGATTATGTCGAATGAAGTTAAAAATTGTGCAGATGATTATATCGAAAAACAATTGTTTAGCGGCATTGAGTGGCGCATTGAGCAAGCGGGGGAGCTGCGGTTAGAAGGGCGTTCGGGCTATGCAAATTATGCCTGTAAAACGCCCATTCCCGATCGTGCTATTTACCGCATATACTCCATGACTAAGCCGATCATTGCAGCTCTTGCCGTGTTGCTGGTTCAAAAAAGGCTGATGCGGCTTTCTGATCCAATCGCTAAATACGATCCACAGTTTTCAAAGATGCGCGTTTTGACGCCAAATGGATCACTAGAGCCTGCTTGTAGATTGATAACGCTTGAAGATTTACTGACCCATCGGGCTGGGTTCAGTTATGAATTTAACCTTGGCTGCCATATTGCCCCCTATTATCGCAAGGCAGAGATTCTTGCTGATGGCGCGCGAGACCTTCGCGAAATGATACGCACCTTGGCGCAACTGCCATTGGCCTTTCATCCAAAAGAACGCTGGCTTTACAGTATGTCGATCGATGTACTGGCGCATCTTGTCGAATGCGTAACCGGCAGACGGATTGATGCTTTGCTACAAGAGTATATTTTTGATCCCCTTAACATGAGCGATACAGGGTTTCGTTTGTCCGACGCGCAATTGCCCCGTTTAATGACAAATTACGGGCGCTACAAATTGGAAGCCATTGCGCCTTTAAATAAAATTGAACATGTGCTCGAGGAAAATGACGTCGCCCGCATGTATCCAGAGCAATCCTCAGAGTTTCGTCGCGGCGGCATTGGTCTTTATGCAACGGCGCAGGATTACAGCGCCTTTGCAAGGTTTTTACTGACGGGAAATTCAGATACCGGCGAAAAAATGATTTCCAATGACATGGTTGGCCTTATGCGCGCCAATCGCCTGCCGCTTTCTGCCGTGCCTCTCAGCATTTCTGGGCAAGCGTTTCCCGGCTATGGGTGGAACTTGCTTGGCCGGGTTATGACTGATGTGGGTCAGGCCATTGTGCCTACAACCCTTGGCGAGTTTGGCTGGTCTGGCGCCGCGCAAAGCTATTTTTGGGTAGACCCGCAACGACAGATCACGGGCGTGATTATGACCCAATTCATGGGCAGCAATCATCCGTTACATGAAGATATGCTCAACGCAGCCTATGCCACGCTATAAAAACCGTTGTTTTTAGCGTGCAGAGGCAAGTAAAGCGGAAATATCCAAATGCTTTTCAAGGTGATCGGCCAAAGCGTTTAACGTTTGATCGACAGTTTGCGAATAGGCCTGCGCACTGCTTTGAATATGCAAACCCTTTAAAAACGCATGGCGAAACCCATCGCTCGAAAACATACCGTGTAAATAGCTGCCCATGACCAGACCATCCGCGCTTATGGCGCCTTCGTTGCGCCCATTAAGCTGAGCAAAAGGGCGCAGCGTATCTGGGCCCTGCGTTTGGCCGATATGAATTTCATATCCGCTAAACTCTTGCTGTGTTGGCGGGTGTATTGCATTCACTTGGCCCAATTGCTTTTTGGGATACATGATTGTGTTTACCTTCAACAAGCCAAGGCCTTCTGTTTTGCCGAATACGCCCTCAATTCCCTCAGGGTCATCGATGACGTTTCCTAGCATTTGATACCCACCACAAATCCCCAAAACATGCCCACCGCGCCGGCGATGCGCTTTAAGGTCAATATCCCAGCCTTGCGCGCGCAGATAGGTCAAATCGGCCGATGTCGATTTGCTGCCAGGCACGATCACCAAACGCGCATCAGCGGGGATGGCTTGGCCAGGACGTAAAACCGTTACTTGTAACTCTGGATCATTGCTCAGCGGATCCAGATCATCAAAATTTGCGATACGTGACAATCCCAAGCACACGATATGCGGCTTACCAGGCCGCTGTGGGGTTGCGATGTCCAACGCATCTTCGGCAGGTAGCTTCCATGCTTGATCAAAATAAGGCGCAATCCCAAAGCCCCGCCAATTGGTTTTCGCGCAAATCATTTCATAACCTGCAGAAAACAAGTTAGGATCACCTCGAAACTTATTGATAATAAATCCAAATATTTTCTTATTATCTTCTGGATCTAAAACGCTATTCGTGCCCACCATTTGCGCAATAACGCCGCCGCGATCAATATCACCAACCAAAAGAACCGGCACATCCGCCGCGCAAGCAAAGCCCATATTGGCGATATCGCCAGGCCTCAAATTCACCTCTGCGGGGCTCCCAGCCCCTTCCACTATTACCAAATCAAACGTGGATTTTAGGCGTTGAAAACTTTCCAAAACGAAGGGCATCAGCTTTGGTTTTAACGCTGAATAATCTTTTGCACGCGCCGTGGCATAGCGTTTACCCTGAACAATGATTTGCGAACCCGTTTCACTTTCTGGCTTTAACAAAACCGGATTCATGTCGCAGACTGCAGCGCAGCCCGCCGCCAAGGCTTGTAACGCCTGCGCGCGGCCTATTTCGCCTCCATCTGACGTGACGGCTGCATTATTTGACATATTTTGTGGCTTGAATGGCGCAACGCTCAGCCCTCGCCGTTTGGCCGCGCGGCACAACCCGGCCACTAGCAAAGACTTGCCTACATTTGACCCGGTGCCCTGAACCATTAAGGCTGGCATGTTAGAACTCAACGCCCAATTGTGCTTTGATACCTTGTTTGAAGGGATGTTTGACTTGCGCCATCTCGGTCACCAAATCCGCAAGATCAATTAAATCATCCTTTGCGTTGCGTCCGGTCAAACATACATGCGTCATCTCCGGTTTTTCTGTTTTCAAAAAGGCAATCACATCATCGATATCGATATAATCATAGCGCAGCGCGATATTGATTTCATCAAGCAAAACGAATTGAATTTCGGGATCAAGGATAAGCTCTTTTGCCCGATGCCAGCCGGCTTGAGCCGCAGCAATGTCGCGTTCACGGTCTTGCGTTTCCCAGGTAAACCCTTCACCCGAAACTACAAACTTGCATTGCTCGGCAAAATTTTCTGTCAAAAACTTGCGTTCGCCGGTCACCCAAGTGCCTTTAATAAACTGCACCACCGCGCAGGGCATCTCATGCGCGATACACCGCATGATCATTCCAAAGCCAGAAGAAGATTTCCCCTTGCCCGCGCCCGTGTGAACAATAACAAGGCCTTTTTCATCCGTTTTGCTCTGCATCATCTTATCGCGCGCCGTTTTGATTTTGCGCATCTTTTGATTGTGTCGTTGATTTTCATCGACCATAGGAATTCCTTTTTCTTGACACGCCACGTTGCATGGCCCATTGCAAATGGATGTTGGTTCTTGTTCTAGGACAGGCGAAGAGGGAATGCACTCAGTTTTTCGACGGAGTACGTCGGAATATTGAAACGCAGCCGCCCCCGCGACCGTGAGCAGCGAAGACGCGTGTATACCACTGGCAAATGCTGGGAAGGATACGCATCTGTGAAGGCAACGCCTTCAAAGCTGTAAGCCGGGAGACCTGCCAACATAAAAACAACCGGATCCGGACGGGGTGTGTCGGAGGCGGAGCATGTTCTTGCATGCCCTGCTGGCCTCTGTCTGGTTTTCTTGCGTTCCGACGCGCTGCCAGAGGAAGATAATGTCAAAAACGGATTCAATTGAGTTGCTGGTTTGTACGTCTTGTCGCGCGGGGCGCGCGGAGCCAGATAATGAAAAGCGCCAAGGCACTGTACTTTTCGAGGCAATCAAGCAAGAAGCGCTGCCCGAAAATATAAAACTGACGGCTGTTTCCTGTTTGGCAAATTGTGATCATGGCTGCTCCATCGTGTTGCGCGGCGAAAACCGTTGGACTTACGTCTATGGCAATCTTGATCCAGCGCAGGATGTTGAAACCATATTGAATGGCGCATCTCGATATCTGGATGCCGCTGATGGACGCGTTCCCTGGCGCGAAAGGCCCGAACATTTCCGAAAAAACTGCATCGCGCGTATTCCCCCAATTGAGGCTGCTTCATGAACGATCTAACAAAACTTCCCGTCACCGTTGTTACCGGATTTCTTGGCTCTGGAAAAACCACGTTAATCCGCCATTTGATGCAAAATCCAGGCGGCAAACGGCTGGCCATTATTGTCAACGAATTTGGCGATGTGGGGGTCGACGGTGAAATCCTTAAATCCTGCGCGATCCCCAATTGCCCAGAGGAGAACATTCTTGAATTGGCCAATGGATGCATTTGCTGCACTGTCGCGGATGATTTCATCCCGACCCTGGAACGCCTGATGAAACTTGAACCACGTCCGGAACATATTTTAATTGAAACCTCCGGCCTGGCGCTGCCAAAACCACTTTTAAAGGCTTTTGACTGGCCAGATATTCGCTCAAAAATCACCGTCGACGGGGTGATTGCTTTGGCCGATGCCGAAGCAGTAGCCGCAGGCCAATTTGCGCCTGATTTGGCTGCCGTTGCCGCGCAGCGAGACGCTGATGAAAGCTTAGATCACGAAACCCCCTTATCCGAAGTGTTTGAAGATCAGATTTCTTGCGCCGATTTGATTTTGCTCACAAAGCCTGATTTGGCTGGCGCCGAGGGCATTGCCAAAGCCAAAGCGGTGATCGCCGCAGAAGCGCCGCGCAGTTTGCCCGTGATCGAAGTGGCCGATGGGCATATTGATCCGCGCGTCGTATTGGGGCTAGAAGCAGCGGCCGAAGATGATCTGCACGCGCGTCCTTCGCATCATGATGGGGTGCCCGAACATGATCATGAAGATTTTGACAGCGTGGTGATCGGACTGGACGAGCTTGAAAGCCCAGAAAGCCTTATCAAGCGTATTGAAATCTTAGCTGAGAGGCAAAATATATTGCGCGTGAAAGGCTATGCCGCGGTAAAAGGCAAACCAATGCGTTTGCTCGTTCAGGCTGTCGGCGCGCGCGTGCGCGCACAATATGACCGGCCATGGGCCCCAGATGAAATGCGTATGGGCCGCGTGGTTGTGATTGCCGAACATGATCACATCGACAGAAACGCAATCGAAAGCACACTGAAAGGATAGCATCAAAGATGCATGTGATCTTTCGCGAGAGTCATGGTTTGGAAGAGACCGCTCAGCCGGTTGATCTGCAGCAAACGCCTGCAGATATGGTGGTTTTGTCCTTTTCCGACAGTGATCTTGGGGCCTTCTCGGTTGGATGGCATAACGCGAAAGAGGATCTGCCAAGCCTTCGTTTGGCAAATTTGGCTGCGCTGCAACACCCGCTTTCAGTTGATACCTACATTGAGCAAACGCTCCGTGACGCAAAAGCTGTATTGGTGCGGCTGATTGGGGGAATGCCTTATTGGTCTTATGGTCTGCAACAACTTCGCGCGGTTGCTGAAGAAAACGGGATCGCTTTGGCTGTATTGGCCGCTGATGGGCGGGCCGATAGCCAGCTGGATGATATCTCCACCCTGCCCGTGTCAACATTGCGCAGGTTGCGCCAGCTTTGTGACGCAGGTGGCCCCGATGCGGCAAGCGCAGCTTTGGCACAATTGGCCTTATCTGCAGGGTTATTTGCGCGCCCGAAAATAGGCCAAAAGAATCCGCCGCGCGTAGGCGGTTGGTCGCTGCAAAATCGCCTGTCCTGCCCTGCCGCGTTTGCGCTGCGCGTAATACCCAAACCGGCGGTTGTGATAAGTTTTTACCTGTCTTATCTCACGGCGGCTGATTTGGCGCCGATCGAGGCTGCTGCCCAAGCGCTTGAAGCCCGAGGGTTTGATGTGTTTGGGGTGTTTGTTCCCTCGTTGAAAGAGCCTGAATCAGCGGCGTGGTTGCAACGTCAAATGCGTTTGATCGCGCCGGTTGCGATTTTGAATGCAACGGCATTTTCAGGAAAAGGCCCTGATGGCGCTTCGCCACTGGATATCGCTGAGGTTCCGGTGTTTCAAATGGCTTTGGCAACCTCAACGCGTGCAGCTTGGGCGGATACTGAGCGCGGCCTTTCGCCCGCCGAGCTTGCGATGCATGTTGTTTTGCCCGAGGTCGATGGCCGTCTATTTGCGGGGGTTGGTTCGTTTAAAGACCCCGCAGCGCGGGATCCACAACTTCAGTTCTCACGCTTTATCCATAAAGCCGACGCGCCCCGGATCGCAGCAATCGCCGATCGCATCCGCGCGCATGTCGATCTCTCGCGCGTTGAGAATGCGCAAAAGCGCCCAGTATTGGTGTTGTCAACTTACCCTGGCAAACCTTGGCAAATGGCACATGCGGTCGGCCTTGATGCGTTGGCTTCAGCAGAAGCCATTCTGAGCGATCTACAAACCAGAGAATATGATATTGTACCAGATGGCCCGCTTCACAAGGATCTTCAAAACCAACGGATAAAATGGCCCCTCAGCGCCTATAAAACCGCGTTAAAGGATTTGCCCGAATGCCTTCAAACCGAGCTGTTTCACGCATGGGGAGATCCAGAAACCGATCCGCAGGCGCGCAACGGAGCGCTCGAATTCGCGGCAACACGGCGCGGCAAGGCGCTTATCGCCCTGCAACCAGAACGCGGCAGTCTTCAAGCGCGCGAAACTGAATATCATGATACCAGCCGTACGCCGCGCCACAGCTACGTGGCGTTTTATCTTTGGCTTAGAACCGTTGAGGCCGCCAGCGCTTTAATCCATATTGGCGCGCATGGAACGCTCGAATGGCTGCCTGGAAAATCGGTTGCTTTATCAGAGGTTTGTTGGCCAGAAGCGCTGATTAAGGATCTGCCAGTAATATATCCCTTTATTGTTAATGATCCAGGCGAAGCGGCTCAGGCCAAGCGGCGGATTTGCGCGATCACGCTGGGGCATATACCGCCGGCTATGAAAGCCAGCGCAACGCCCGACCGGCTGGCCTTTCTAGAAAACCTTCTTGATGAGTTTTCAAACGCTGATGGGTTGGATCCGCGCCGCCGCACCCGACTGCAGGATGACATACGCGCCGAAGCAAAGCAGCTTGGTGTTGAGCAAGATCTGGGGCTTGACGCGGCAAGTTCAAACGCAGAAGCGATCAGCTGCATCGACCGCTTTGTGTGCGACATTAAAGAAAGCCAGTTTGGTGATGGGTTGCATATTTTTGGGCGCGCACCCGAAATTGCCGCAGAATTTGACAGCCACCCCTCGATCAAAGCCGAAAGCGCGGCGCTTCTCACTGCGCTCAACGGCAAGCGGGTGGCCGCCGGTCCATCCGGATCGCCGTATCGGGGCCGAAAAGATGTTTTGCCAACGGGGCGAAACCTGTTCACAACGGATCCTCGCGTGGTTCCAACCCGATCGGCCTACGCGCAGGGTTTGGTCTTGGCCGAAGAATTGATGCGCCGGCATTTACAAGACCATGGTGATTATCCGAAAAACCTAATCGTTGATCTCTGGGGCTCAGCCACCATGCGCACGGCGGGTGAAGAATTTGCCATGGCGCTTGCGCTGATCGGCGTAAAGCCCAAATGGGATCCGGGCTCGGAACGTGTCAGCGGTATCGAAATCACCCCAATTGCAGAGCTTGAAAGGCCCCGCATTGATGTGACATTGCGCGTCTCGGGCCTGTTTCGCGATATTTTTCCAACCTTATCTGCGTTGTTTTCACAAGCCGTTCAAAGCTTACGGGCGCGCAGTGAAAGCCCGGATTGGAATCCATATGTCACCAAGCAGGAGCTGTCGCGCGTGTTTGGCCCGGCACCGGGAGATTACGGCTTGGCGATGGGCGCCTTTGGCGACACCTATACAGATGAGGCGCGCGAAGCGGCGGGCAAAGCTTGGCTGGCCGCAAGCGCCTATGCGCTGAACGGTCCAGACAGCACATACAGACCCGATGCGATTAAAGAACAAGTCGCAAAAGCAGATGGATTTGTTCATATTCAAGATCTGCCCGAAACGGATCTGCTGCTGGCGGCCGATTACGCCTTTCACGAAGCCGGTTTTGCCGCAGCGCAAGGGGTAACGGGTGGATCGGCCGCGCTTTACCATGTGGACAATACCAACCCGGAAGCGGTGCGCGCGCGCAGTCTTTCCGAAGAAATCGCCCGCGTTGTTCATGCCCGGGCAAGCAATTCAGATTGGGTTGCTGGCATGCGCCGACATGGTTATCGCGGGGCTGCGGAAATCGCTGCAACATTAGATCACATGGGCAGTTTCGCGCATTTGGCAAATGTGGTGGGGCCGCATTTATTCGATATGTTTTTCGATGCCACTTTGGGAAATTCGGATATTTCCACCTTTATGGAAGACGCCAACCCCGAGGCATTCGCGGCTTTGAAAAATCGCTTTGAAGCCTTGGATAAAGCCGGGCTTTGGGTCACGCGGCGCAATTCGATCCGCGCCTCTCTTGAGGCCGCGCAATGAGCAGACCTGAGGCCCAAGGCTGGTGCCCCACAGCGTTTCACCCCATGATGTCGGGTGATGGCATGCTGCTGCGCGTGCGTCCGCAATTCAATCGTTTAAGCCTTGAACAAGCGTTGGGCCTCTGCGGAATCGCCGAACAATTTGGAAATGGGTTAATAGATTTTACCAGCCGCGCCGCAGTGCAAATACGCGGTTTAACCCCGGCTTCATTCACCAAGGCGTTGTCGGCGTTGCAATCTTTATCGCTGGTTTCTCAAACCGCGTCACATGAGGCTTTGCGCGGCGTGTTGCTAAGCCCAGAATGGCAAGAAAACGATTTAACCTACCGGTTAACGCAGGCGCTTTATGACCGCCTTGATGAGCTGCCAGAGCTGCCCGCAAAATTTGGCTTTGCGATGGATACGGGGCGGCAGCCAGTTTTGCAGGGCTGTTCGGCAGATATACGCCTTGAAACATCAAAAGATGGCCGCCTTTTATTGATCGAAGATGGCGCCGATTTTGGTCATAGCGTTTCACAAGACACCGCGATATCTGCCCTGATTGCCTTGGCCCATATGTTTTCACAGGCTGTCCGTGGCGGTAACCCCAATACTCGGATGCGGAATCTACCATCGCCGCTGCAAAGCGCACAAGATGAATATGCTTATAAAAGACAGCTGTCTTTCGCGTCCCTTCCGCTTGGGAAAACGGCGCTTGGCTTTCATTTAGCACCTGCTTTTGGGCAAACTACATCGCAAGATTTTACAGAGCTGTTGATACAATCTGACTGTGCATTTTTGCGCTTAACACCCTGGCGCGGGCTTTTATTAGAACGGGCGTCAAACCTAACAATACCGCCTGGTTTCATTAGCGATGAGCAGGACCCTAAGCGGCGTATTCAGGTTTGCCCTGGCGCACCGGCCTGTCAGAGCGCCAAAGGGAATACGCGCGGTTTTGCGGCGCGGATGGCACCGCGTCTTGGCGCCAATCCTGCGTTAAATTCGAAAGACCTGCATATTTCAGGATGCGCAAAAGGTTGCGCAAAACCCCAAAAGGCAGATCTAACCTTCGTGGCTCAAAACTGTGGCTTTGACGTGATTGTAAAGGGCCATGCCTGGGATAAGCCAATCATAACGGGCTTAGACCCAGATATTATTTTACAAAACTTGGATGGCTTTTAATGCCCTATGAATATGAAACTAACGGCGCTGCGATTTACGAACAATCTTTTCGGATGATCCGCGCTGAATCAGACTTAACGAATTTTAATGCTTTGGAAGAACAAGTGGCTGTGCGCATGATCCATGCCGCCGGTTTGGTCGATCTGGCAAAATATATCAAATTTTCGAATGGTTTTGTTACCAAGGCGCGCGCCGCATTAAACGCGGGTGCGCCTATTTTTTGCGATGCGCGCATGGTCTCTGAGGGGATCACCCGCGCCCGTTTGCCTGATGCAAACGAAATCATATGCACGCTGCATGATCCAAATATTTACGAATTAGCGGCCGATATGAACACCACCCGATCCGCGGCCGCTTTAGAATTTTGGCGCCCCCGATTGGCCGGATCAGTGGTGGCAATTGGCAACGCGCCAACTGCTTTATTTCACCTTTTGAATATGCTCGAAGATCCCACTTGCCCGCGCCCTGCGGCAATTATTGGATGCCCCGTAGGCTTTGTAGGAGCGGTGGAGAGTAAGGACGCCTTATGGCAAGCGCAACCCGCGCCCTGTTCGATTGTAGAGGGCCGCTTGGGGGGAAGCGCCATCACCGTTGCAGCTGTGAACGCAATCGCGAGCCGTAAAGAATGAGCAGAGCAACGATCTACGGGATCGGGCTTGGCCCCGGCGATCCGGATTTAATGAGTGTCAAAGCCGATAGATTGGTGCGGCGCATAAAAAACGTTGCTTTTTTTCGAAAAGCCGGGCGCAAAGGACACGCAAGAACGATCGTTGAGGGGCTATTGCCGATGGGCGCGATTGAGTTGCCGATGGAATATCCCGTGACCACAGAAATCTCTGTAACAGATCCACAATACAATGCGCTTCTGTCCCAGTTTTATGAAGATTGCACATCGAAAATAGCCTCATTATCCGAGCAAGGGCACGAGGTTGCAATCCTCTGCGAAGGAGATCCCTTTTTCTATGGATCCTTCATGCATTTATACACTCGGCTGAAAGACACGCACCCTGTCGCGGTTATACCAGCCATCACAGGAATGTCGGGCGCTTGGACGGCCAGCGGAGCGCCGATCACCTGGGGTGATGATGTTTTAACCGTTTTATTGGGCACTTTATCACTGGACGAGTTGCAAAAGCGCATGGCCAATAGCGATGCTTTGGTCATAATGAAGATCGGTCGTAATATCGAAAAAATTCGCCAAGCCCTGAAAGCGAGCGACCTTTACCAAAAGGCGTGGTTGGTCGAATTCGCCACGATGCCCCAGCAAACCGTTTATAAACTTTCTGAATGCGAGGGCAGAATTACCCCTTATTTTTCGATTATTGTGGTCCATGGTCAGGGACGGCGGCCATGAGTGGAACATTGAAAATTATCGGATTGGGCCCTGGCAGCGCCGGCCTGATCACCCCCGATGTCAAAGACGCATTGGAAACCGCCACGGATGCAATCGGCTATTACCCCTATGTTGCCCGCGTGATCGAGCGGTCCGGATTAACCATTCATGGATCCGATAATCGCGTGGAATTGCAACGCGCAAAGCAAGCTCTTGAACTGGCCGGCGAAGGCAGGCATGTCGTGGTTGTCTCGTCTGGCGATCCGGGCGTGTTTGCAATGGCCTCTGCGGTGTTTGAGGCCGTTGAAACCGGACCTTTAAGCTGGCGTGAGCTGGACATATCCGTATTGCCTGGAATCACCGCAATGCTGGCGGCCGCTGCGCGGCTGGGGGCGCCTTTGGGACATGATTTCTGCGTCATAAACCTGAGTGACAACCTAAAGCCGTGGTCAATCATCGAAACGCGTTTGCGGTTAGCGGTGGAGGCGGATTTCGCCATGGCCTTTTACAATCCGCGGTCAAAAGCGCGCCCTGAAGGGTTTGAAAAAGCATTGGATTTGCTTAAGAGCGCTTGTGAAAAGGAGCGGTTGATCATGTTTGCGCGGGCGGTTAGCACGCCAGAGGAAAGCCTGCTCACCGTTGCGCTTAGCGACGCTACGCCGGATATGGCCGATATGCGAACGATGGTTTTGGTCGGTTCGCGCCAGACGCGTTTGATCCCGCGAGAAAACGCCGCGCCGATTGTCTATACGCCCCGGAGCATGCGCTAATGCCCCGCAATCCAATCCATCGCTTCGGTGACCAAGAACGCCTCATCGCGGGGGAGCGACAAAATTGGGCGTTCAATCATAATTACCGGCAAGGAAAGCTGCCGCGCCGCTTCAATTTTAGCATAGGCGCCGCGCCCACCCGCATTTTTAGAAACAACCATCTCAACCTCATGCTCGCGCATCAACGCAATATCCTGTTCTTTGCTAAAGGGTCCACGAGATACAATGATCGTGCTATCTGGCAGCGCCAAAGTCTGCGCGGGCGGGTCGACAAGTCGCAACACATAGTGATGCTGCGATTGCGCGGCAAACAGATCAAGATGCATCCGCCCAATGGCAAGCATAATATTCTGCTTCTGAGCGGGCAAGGCGGACGCGGCCGCCGGAATATCGGGCACGCTATGCCAGCGGTCAGTTGTTTCGGGGCGCCAAGGAGGGCGCGTCAAAGCCAGCAGGGGAACCCTTGCTTTGGCGCAAGCAAGCACAGCGTTTTCGCTCATCTGCGTCGCAAAAGGATGTGTGGCATCGATCACATGCGTAATCTGTTCTTCCCGAAGATAGGCGAACAAGCCTTGGACGCCGCCAAACCCACCAATCCGCTTTTCAATTGGTTGGGCTTTGGGCCGCTCAACGCGCCCAGCGTAAGACAGGCACGCGCGATACCCTTTGGTTGCTACGGCTTGCGCGAGCTGACTGGCCTCAATCGTACCGGCCAAAATCAAAAGGTTTACGGTCATGGATAACGCTCCTTGGCTCACCATACTCGGTTGGGGCGAAGATGGTCCAGATGGGCTAACCGCCACAAGTGCAAAAATTTTGCAAGACGCAGAGATTATCGCTGGTGCCACTCGGCATTTAGACCTTTTACCGCCAGACTATAACGCTATGCGTTTCTGCTGGCCGGTGCCCTTCGCCGCGGGGCTAGCACCTTTCTTGGCTTTGCGGGGCAAAAAGGTTGTGCTTTTGGCGTCGGGCCATCCCTTTTGGTTTGGCGCAGGCACAAGTATCACGCAACATTTACAGCCCGAGGAATGGCGCGCCCTGCCCGGCCTGTCTTCATTTTCATTGGCGGCCGCAGCCTTGGGCTGGCCGCTTGAAACCACGCATTGCATGGGGTTGCACGCAGCGCCCCTTGAACGTTTACGCCCGCATTTGGGGGTTAATAAGCGCCTTCTGATCACGCTTAAAGATGGGGCGATGGCCCAAACGGTTGCGCAATATCTTTGCGCTGTTGGGTTTGATAGATCCGAGCTAACTGTGCTTGAGCGCCTGGGTGGACCGCATCAAAAAATCCGCTCGACCCGCGCAGATCGCTTTAACCTTGAAAAAATTGAACACCCTGCTCTGCTGGCGATCACGCCAAGCGATGGGCCGGCGCTTCCATTGGCAAATGGATGGCCAGATAGCGTCTTTTCCCATGATGGCCAAATCACCAAACGCCCGATACGCGCCTTAACGCTGTCTGCGCTTTGCCCAAAACCCGGCGATGTGCTGTGGGATCTCGGCGGTGGGTCCGGCTCAATTTCTTTGGAATGGCTGGCCAGTGATACAACGCTGACAGCCTTTTGTATTGAACAAAACCCCGACCGCGTGAGCCGCATTAAAAAGAATGCGCAAGAATTGGGGCTAGACCGGTTGCACGTAATACAAGCACAAGCGCCAGAAACACTCCATGATTTACCGCTTCCCAATGCGGTTTTTATTGGCGGCGGTATCAGCGATGCCTTGTTACATACGCTGTGGCATATATTGCCTGCGGATACGCGTCTGGTGTGCAATGGCGTAACCTTAGAGGCAGAAGCCTTACTGATAAACTGGCAGTCAGAAAAAGGGGGTGAGCTTCTGCGGATCGAGCTGTCCCATATGGCCCCGCTTGGTTCAAAACGCGGATGGAAAGCCAACTTTCCAATCTTGCAATGGAGCTGCACGTTATGATCTTTGTTGGCCTTGGGTTTCGCAAAGCCGTAACTACGAAAAGCTTTGAAAACCTGTTCCGTCAGGTTTTTAACCTGACGGAATTGCCGGGCCCAATAAAGGCGCTTGCCACGCTTGATACAAAAGCTTTAAATCCTGCATTGCAAGAATTTGCAGCGGCAAAAAAGGTCACACTCATTCCTGTGTCTTTGGAAAATCTACAGCGGCAAATAACGCCAACGCAATCACCCGCCGCACAAGCCGCTTATGGCCTGGGTAGCATCGCCGAAGCCGCCGCGTTGGCCGCCGCAGGAGATGGATCATCATTAACCTTCAGGCGCTTGGTATCAAATGATAAAATGGCAACATGCGCCTTTGCGAAAGGATCTTTTAAATGACAGTGCACTTTATTGGCGCCGGTCCGGGAGCGGCAGATCTTTTAACGCTCCGCGGACGCGATTTGATCGCCAATTCACCGGTCTGCCTTTACGCGGGCTCGTTGGTGCCCGCCGAAATATTAGCGCATTGCGCCAGCACAGCGCGGATTGTGAACACAGCACCAATGGATCTTGATGCGATTATCGCCGAATGCCAGCGTGCTGAGGATGCTGGGCTTGATGTGGCGCGCCTGCATTCGGGCGATTTATCGATTTGGTCTGCTATGGGCGAACAAATCCGCCGTTTAAAAGCAGCCGATATTCCCTTTACAATCACCCCTGGCGTTCCATCCTTCGCCGCTGCTGCCGCGGCTTTAGAAGCCGAATTAACATTGCCTGAGATTAGTCAGTCAGTGGTACTGACCCGCACTTCGGGCCGCGCATCAACCATGCCCTCAGGGGAGAGTTTGGAAAACTTTGCGCGCAGTGGGGCCACTTTGGCGATACATTTATCAATCCACCAGCTTACTAAAGTGGTGACAGAGCTCACACCTTTTTACGGCGAGCATTGCCCGGTGGCGATCGTCTATCGCGCAAGCTGGCCTGATCAGGAAATCACGCGTTCAACCTTGTGCCGCGTGGCTGAAACGCTGTCAGAAGATATAAAACGGACCGCTCTCATTCTTGTTGGGCCAGCTTTGGCCGCCGAGGATTTTGCGGAAAGCAGCCTTTATGCAAAGGATTATGATCGCCGCTTTCGCCCGCAAAGCGCGGAATCGCCTTTTTATGGAAGCGCTGATTGATGCGCCCGAATGGTCTTTTAATTTCTGCACCCAGCTCAGGCACCGGCAAAACAACCGTTATGCTGGGGTTGCTCCGGGCATTTTCTGATCGCGGCCTTGCCGTTCAACCGTTTAAAAGTGGCCCCGATTATATCGATCCAGCTTTCCATTTTGCCGCTGCGCGCCGGGCATCGTTCAACATTGACAGCTGGTCTATGAGCGCAGAGCTGATCGATGCGATCAGCCACCAGGCGTCTGGCGCGGAATTGATCATTGCAGAAGGCTCAATGGGGTTGTTTGACGGTGTGGCAACGCGGGGCGCTGAGGGGTATGGAAGCAGCGCCGAAACGGCCCAAAGATTGGGCTGGCCGGTTGTGTTGGTGATCGATGTTTCTGGGCAGGCCCAATCCGCTGCGGCAACCGCTTTGGGCTTTAAAACCTATGCGCCTGATCTCAATATTGCAGGGGTTATCTTAAACCGGGTTGCCAGCCCGCGCCATGAACGTTTGGCAAGATTGGGTATGCAAAAAGCGGGAATTGAGGTGTTTGGATCGTTGCCAAGGCGCGGTGATCTTGCGCTTCCCGAGCGGCATCTGGGGCTTATTCAGGCCGTAGAGCATCCTGATTTGGAAACCGCGGTTGCTGGTTATGCGCAATTTTTAAAAGATCACGTGGATCTGGATGCGTTGTTTGCGGCCGCATCCGGATCCGCTGTTGCGCGGCCGGGGCGCTGGGCATCCCCGCCGGCCCAGAAAATTGCCATCGCGCGCGATGCTGCTTTTTCTTTCACCTATCCGCATCTATTGGAAAGCTGGCGCGCGGCAGGTGCAAGCATTCTGCCGTTTTCGCCTTTATCTGATGAGCCTGTTCCACCCTCTGACTTGGTCATCTTACCCGGGGGGTATCCAGAGCTGCACGCGGGCAAGCTGGCTTCGGCACATAATTTTTGGAACAGTTTGCGGGCGCATGCGGCACAAAACCCCGTTCATGGCGAATGCGGCGGCTATATGGCGCTAGGAGAAGCCCTGATTGATAAGCAGGGTGTCTCGCATAAAATGGCAGGGTTGCTTGGTTTGGTAACCAGTTATGAAAAACGCAAATTTCATTTGGGCTATCGCCAAGCCCATCTATGCGCCCCCGCTTTGGGCTTTGCGAAAGGCACAAAATTGCGCGGTCATGAATTTCATTATTCAAGCATTCTCAACCAACCCGACGCAGCATTGGCTGATGTGTTCGATGCCGATGGCAATTCAGTCGCCGAAACCGGCTCTTTTCGCGGATATGTCAGCGGAACCTTTTTCCATTTGATTGATGAGGCGCAAAAGTGACCGGATTTGTAAGCTTTGTTGGCTCTGGCCCTGGCGACCCCGCGCTTTTAACCTTGAAAGCCGTTGAGTGCCTAAAAACGGCGCAGGTTGTCTTATTCGACGATTTATCCTCTGGGCCAATTCTGAAATATGCCGGCGCAAAAACAGAATTGATTGGGGTGGGCAAACGCGCCGGCCGTCGTTCGCCTAAGCAGGATCACGTAAGTCGTTTATTGGTCGATTATGCTGGCCAAGGCTATCAAGTTGTACGTCTTAAATCAGGGGATCCAGGCGTTTTTGGCAGATTAGAGGAAGAAATTGAGGCTTTGCGCGCGGCGAATCTTCCGTTTGAAATTGTGCCAGGGGTAACCGCTGCAAGCGCGGCAGCCGCGGCGGCGGGCATTCCCCTCAGTCGACGTTTAACCGCCAGGCGCATTCAATTTGTGACGGGGCATGACGTTGCGGGCGCGCTGCCAGACGATCTGAATATCCCCGCCCTTACCGATCCGAATGCCACAACGGTGATTTATATGCCAAAGCGCACCTTTGCTTCTTTAGCTGAACTCTTGATCCAAAATGGCTTGCCGAAAACCACTCCGGCTTTACTGGCGGAAAGCATTTCCACACCTGAGCAATATCTGCAGCGAACAACCGTGCTCACCTTGGCGCAGCAACTCTCAAAGGATATCTCAAGCGCGCCCGGGCTCATTTTGTATGGCGCCTTGGCTGAAACTTCGCTTCAAGATGTCGGGGTTGGTTGTGATCTGTCGTGATTTGTCTTGACCCAAGGGGTCAGCCTGCTTAACTGGCCGAGCAAAAGGTGCCAAAGCATACGCGATGGTGAAACGGGAAGCCAGTTCAACGCAAGTTTGCCCCGGCAAGCTTAAGCCAATCTGGCGCTGCCCCCGCAACGGTAGGCAAAGAGGCTGTATCATAAGCCATTATGGCAATAAGCCATGAGAAGGCGATACAACCGGCGGTCTTTGCAAGCCCGGAGACCGGCCTAATGCGTTAACGCAGATCCCTGCAATGGGGGATCTTTTATATTGGTTGATCACGGGGAAGTGATCTTTAACAAAGGAAAAGACATGCATATTGAACCAGGCCTTGTGAATGGGGTAAAAATTGCCCTGAGCTATGCAACCGCGGCCGGCGCAGCAACTTATGGTATTAAATTAACGCTAGAGGCATTGCGCCAGTCTGGCGCCTTCAATTTGGCAGCGCGTGCTATTTTGGCAACGATTGCGACATTCGTCTTTTTCGAGATTTTGCCGCATTTTCCTGTCGGTGTATCAGAAGTTCACTTCATTCTGGGCTCGACATTGTTCCTCATTTTTGGTGTGGCTCCTGCCGCATTTGGCTTGGCCGCTGGATTGCTGATCCAAGGGCTCTTTTTCGCCCCGATTGATTTACCACAATATTTTATGAATCTCACGTCGCTGTTGGTTCCTTTATTCGCCTTATCGGTGATTGCAAAAGCGGTGATTGCGCCAAATACGGCCTATGCCGACTTGAGCTACCGCCAAGCGCTTATGCTCTCGACCAGTTATCAAGCCGGCGTTGTTGGCTGGGTCGCTTTTTGGGTGTTTTACGGCCAGGGGTTTGGCGCTGAAACCTTCGCAAGCGTTGGGCTGTTCGGCATGGCGTATATGAGCGTGATTATTTTGGAACCGGTTGTTGATCTCGCGGTATTGGCGCTGGCAAAAATGATGCGCGATACTCCAGCGTCGGGTCTAATGCAGCCGCGCGTGTATTCTGCTTAAACTTTGAAACGAGACTTAAAGCGGCCTCATTTTTTTATGGGGCCGTTTTATATTGGGGCTACAAAATGATTGATCTGTATTTCATCGGCATCGGGATGGGCAATCCAGATCATTTAACCAGACAGGCGATTGCCGAACTTCAAACCGCTGATGTTATTCTAATCCCGCATAAAGGCGCCCAAAAATCTGATCTTGCCGATTTGCGCAAAACTATTTGTGAAAAATGTCTCGAGCCAATCCCGCCTTTGGTTTATTTTGATCTTCCCAAACGCGATTCCAAAACCAAAACCTATCTAGAGGGGGTTGTTGATTGGCACAGCGCGATCGCCAAAACTTGGCAGGATACGCTGCACAGAACGCTTCCAAATGGTGGCAAAGCGGCGCTTATGATCTGGGGTGACCCCTCTCTTTATGACAGCAGCTTGCGCATTGCCCAAAGGTTAAACCCGCGCAAAGCAGCAATCCGCATCACTGTGGTTCCGGGATTGACATCAGTTCAACTGCTAACCGCGGCGCATGCCATTCCCCTTAATGCTTTAGGAGCAGCCGTCACCTATACAACGGGGCGCAATTTGGCAAATCACGGTTGGCCTGATAAATGTGAAAGCTTGGTTGTAATGCTGGATGGTCAAACCGCGTTTGATCGATTGGATCCAGACGCGTTTGAAATATGGTGGGGTGCATTTTTGGGCATGCCAGAGCAGATTTTAATCAGCGGCCGGCTTTCTTCGTGTTGCGAAGAGATAAAAACCACGCGCCAGCGCGCCCGTGAAACTCATGGCTGGATTATGGACACGTATCTATTAAGACCTGTTCCGTAATTTTTAAGAGCTGCGCGCCTGCCTGCGTGCAAAATGATAAACGGTTGCGTGGTGATAAACATCGCCAGGCAAAAGCCAGGGGCTTGGATATTCGGGTCTATTGGGTGCGTCAGGCCAGGTTTGGGCCTCTAGGGCGATGCCAGCAAAGGCGCGATAAGGGTACCCAGCATGGCCCTTCGCAGAAAAATCAGACAATCCGCTGCCCGTGTAAATATGCACCCCTGGCTCCGTGCTTGCCATTTCCATATCAAGCGCATCGGTACTTAAGCGCGCTACGGTGGTTATCGGACGGCGCCGGTCATTCAGGCAATAATTGTGATCAATTTTAGCAAATGTTCCATTTTCGCACAGCGCTGAAAAATTCGAAAAATCATATTTTGAGCCCGCAACAGGGGTGGGCGCTTGGCTGGGAATGCCAGTCTCATCCACCGGAAGGTAACGCTTCGATAAAACCTGTAAGCGGTGCAGATCAATCTGCGGGCGGCCGTCGAGATTGAAATAGCTATGATTGGTAAAATTGCATAAGCTCGCGGCATCGGAAGTGGCGGTAATATCGATCTTCAAATTTGACTGCGCCAACTGATACCGCACGTTCACCCGAAGCGTGCCAACAAACCCCATATGCCCATCCGGGATAATATCTTCCAATGTTACAAAATCGGACCCCGAGTCGATGATGGCCCATAATCGGCTCGAAGAGCCATCTGATCCGCCGTGCAGGCAATGCAACCCATCTTGATTGGCATCCAAATGCTGATGATCCGTCGCGCCGTCTATTCTTGCCTTGGCAATCCGGTTTGCATACCGCCCGACAATGGCCCCGAGATAGGGCGGGTTGGTTAAGTAAGGTTGGAGGTTGGGAAAGCCCAGAACCAAAGAATGCGGAAGATCGTTACACCTCAAATCTTGTAAAACAGCACCATATGTTGAGATATTCGCCCGTAAATCATCCGAAACAAGAGAGATCAGGTGCACCACCCTGCCCTTCAGATCCGATCCCCAAGCCCTAATCATTCAGACGGGCTGAGCCGAAGAAAATCAGCAGGCTTTATCTGACCATGAATGGTCTCAACGGCCCTCGCGTTATGATTAAACCAAAACTCTTCAGCCCCCATAACGCGGCGGCGCACGCCCTCTGGCATTTTAATCGTTTTTATTCCTGCTTTTTGACATAGCGGTTCTAAAAACTCTATAAAACCGTCCTGATCTAACCAAGACCCTAGGTAAACCAAATTGCCATCTTCCATCGCCACTGTATCGCCTGCTTTGCTCAAGAGAATGGGCGTAGCATGCCCTTCCAAAAGCTCTCTATAGCCTTTGATCGCGCCTGCGCCTGAAAGCGCGATGGGCATATCTGGACGGAGGGATTCGACAGCGCTCACCGTCACATCAAGGTGAGGGATATCAGGGGGCAAAGGCTGGGGGATTGTCATATGTGCATCGCGCGCAGCTGATCGAGGCCCAATCAGACTTACTCCGCTGTTTGACGCCAAAGCTTGCTTTAAATCTGACGGCATATGCATCATTCCGGGCGCACAAACCATTTTATAATCTGAAAAATTTTGTACTTTACTGGAAATCAAATCGACCGAGACTCCCAGCTTGCGCAGCGCACAATACAGATCGAAAACCAAGCCGAAATAACTAAGCGTTGCCCCATGCGGTTGAATGCTCCAAGCCGCATCTGCATCATAATCAAAAATAATCGCAAGCTCGGCCGATGCATGCGCAACATCTGGCGCATCCGCCAGCTCTGCTGCCACTCGCGCGGCTTCTTTTAAGGCCGGTGCAGCTTCCCCGTCGGGGCGCAACAGGCCGGCATGCATTTGCTCTTGGGCAAAGGGCACTTGCCGCCACCGAAAGAAACTGACCGCCTCGGCGCCATGGGCAAAAGCTTCCCATGTCCAAAACCGCACCATACCAGGCAACGGAACAGGGTTATATGGCGCCCAATTCACCGGCCCGGGCTGTTGTTCCATTACCCACCATCGGCCCTGCCCGACCGCTCGATATAGATCATGATGAAAGGCTTGAAAATCTGGATGGCCTTGTCGTGCAAAAGCTTTTTGCTCATCTACCGACGCACCCACACGATCTTCCAAAAACCCAAGCGGATAGCTATCCCAAGTCGCTATATCAAGATCCTCGCCGACTTTGAAATGATCAAAATCGGTTATCCGGCCCATAAAATTATGTGAAATAGGCGCTGATGAATGCTGCCGTATAATCTCGACCTGTTCTTTATTAAAGGCAACGACCTGCTCTGAACTATAGCGCCTAAACGCCAAAGAATGTGCCGGATTCGGCTCTGTAACCGTTAAGTTTGGCAGCTCTATCTCATCAAAATCAGCATAAGACATCGACCAGAACACGTTGCCCCAAGCCGCGTTCAACGCGTCTATATCCCCTGCATTAGAACCATCTGAGAAAATAGCGCGCAGCCAGTTGCGAAATCCGTCTTCCGCATTTTTTGAATAAGACAATGTGGTATCGTGGCAGCCATATTCATTATCGGTTTGCCACGCCGCCACGACAGGGTTATTGCCATAGCGCTTGGCAAGCCGCCCCACGATATCGCGGCATTGCAGGCGATAGCCCAAATGGCTGAAACAATAATGCCTGCGAGAGCCAAACCTGCGCGGCTGCCCCTGCGCGTCTATAGCCAGCATATCCGGATATTTTTGAACCACCCATTTGGGCGGCGTAGCGGTTGGCGTGCCCAACACAACTTTCAACCCCGCCTGCCCTAAACATGCAATCGCTTCATCGAGCCAGTCAAATTCAAAACACCCCTCGCGCGGCTCTAGATTGTGCCAGGCGAATTCACCAATGCGCACCCAGGTTAGCCCCGTTTCAACCATTTTTTTTGCATCGATTGGCCACCGGCTTTGCGGCCAATGTTCAGGATAGTAACACGTTCCGAGGCTGCGCTTCATATTGCCCTCACAATAACACCTGATGTTCAGCTTGCCCTTTGACATCTACATCTTTTACGAAAAATGTTTGGCCCGCCTGCGGCTCATTCACTCCAATCGCTGCCGAGGTTACGAACAAGCTTGTTAAGGTTTCACCGCCAAAGGCAGGGCAGCTGCTTTGCGAAGCAGGGCATTGAATATGATCCAAGTAAACCCCCTCGGGGCTATAGCGCGCCACGCGACCACTGCCCCATTGGGCATTCCACAAACATCCAGATTGGTCAACAACCGCGCCGTCCGGGTGTATATTATCCGCGCGCAAATCAATGAAAGGTTCAGGATCTCCGATCGGCCACCCGTCTTTCGCTGACAAACGCCAACGATGGATGATTTGCTGGCTGGTATCGGCAAAATAAGCCGCATCGCCATTAGGTGAAAAGCAAATCGCATTGGAAATTGTTATGTTAGAGATCAGTTTTCGCAGTTCACCTTTAAAATAGCGATAGATCGCCCCAGCGCCTGTCTGCGCGGCTTTTCCCATCGTACCAATCCAAAACCCTCCAAAGGGGTCAGCGCGGCCATCATTAGAACGGGTTTCCAGCTTTTCTTTTTCCAACGCAACAACAGTGTCCGTTTTACCCGTCGTTATATCCAAGATAAAAAGTTCGATTTCAGAGGCTATTAAGATTTGATCAGCAGAGACCCAACCCGCGGCCGATACGCAGGTCTCAAAATTCCAATCGCGCAATTGATTGTCCTCTTTCATCAGCACGCGTTTGGACAAAATATCAAACCAAAACAAAGACTGACGCTCAGGATGCCACAGAGGCCCTTCCCCCAAGATGCAGTTGGTCGTGTCGAACACGTTCATTGATCAAACACTGCATCATAAGCCGCCGTGATATCTTGGGCCTTGGCGCGCACATCCGCCACGGACATACCCGGTTTATAAAGCGATGATCCGATCCCAAACCCGGTTGCACCTGCGCCAACCCAATCTGAAAAATTATCGGGCCCCACGCCGCCAACCGCGTAAATAGGGGTGGTTTTGGGCAAGACCGCACGCAACGCCTCAAGCCCTTTTGGCCCTAATAGAAATGAAGGAAACAGTTTTAAACCATCCGCCCCATGCCGCAGCGCGGTGAAACATTCGGTCGCTGTAAAGCACCCAGGATAAGATAGCATATCGGCCTGTTTTGTAGCCTTAATCACGTCTGAATTGCAATCTGGAGACACAACCATTGAAGCGTTAATCGCCGCCAAATGGTCAACTTGTTCCACCTGTAAAACCGTTCCAGCGCCGATCACGGCCACATCGCAAAACGCATCGATAAGCCGTTCAATGCTTTCAAAAGGCGACGGTGAGTTGAGCGGAACCTCAATTTTATCGATCCCCGCCTCAATAAGAACCTCTGCAATTGCGGGGGCTTCTTTGCTGGTGATCCCACGTAAAATCGCTATAATTTCACGTTGCATTTATAGATCCTTGTATCTGTTGGTAGGCTTTGGTTAAGCCTGCAAGAGTCATATCAACCGAGCGATGGCTTTGAGGCTGCACACCTTGGCTGATCAAGCCATCAATATAGGCCATAGATAACTCTTCAGCGCCGATAATCGCGATATCTTGGCCCAACCAATAGGGGCGTGCTGCCGACAGTTCGAGGCCAATTAAAAACCCAGATAAGCGCGATCTCGCAACCGCGCCCGATAGATTATTTAACAAAGTCTCTGCCCTTAGCCCAAATAATTTCGAGGCAATTGAGGCCGGTGCGCTGATCGCCGCATCCAGCGCCTCTAGAAATGCGCTTTTGTGCCAGCCTGAAGATGCGATTGAATGTTTCAAAACAGATGTCTGGCCAAGCAGTGAAAACATCTCACCTGTCATAAAGGTCTGGAAACTGACAATTTCTTCCGCGCTGATCCTCACCCATTTGGTATGCGTGCCCGGCAAGCACAGAACGCCATCAAAGCTTGGGTTTTGGTTGAGAAATCCGGCTATTTGCGTTTCTTCACCGCGCATCACATCGGCAGGACGCGCCTGTTTCACGCCTGGGAGTATGTAGAGAGAAAACCGTTCATCGCGGGTTTCTATTTTTTGGGCGTCTTCTAATCCCGGCGCCGAACACGGCGCGGCAATATAAGGTGCCTCATGCCAGCCTTGTTTTGCCCCGATCATTCCGCAGGCCACAACCGGAATTACCTTATCTGGCGATAGGAAAGGCGCTGCCAAACGCGTGAAGCGCGCATAAAATTGATCCGAAGACAGTGCGGCCATTCCGCTATCATCGCAGGCCTCGGCCAAAATATGGCCCTGAGCATTCAGCAACCAGATCCTCAAATGGCTGGTTCCCCAATCCACGGCCAGCCAATCTGGCCCAATTGCCCGCTTATTTATATTCATCCTGTTACAACCACGCCGCCATCCACGACAACGGCTTGCCCCGTGAGCATCCGACTGCTTTGCGACGCCAAAAATAAAGTTGCATCAACGATATCTTTAGGTTGTAGTAAGTCGGGCAGGCATTGGCGCGCTAAATGCGCTTTCAACCCGTCATCCGTGACCCATAAATCCTTTTGCCGATCGGTCATAACCCAGCCAGGCATCACAGCATTTACGCGAATTCTATCAGGTCCTAACTCGCGTGCTAGCGATCTGGTTAACCCGGTAATCGCCGCTTTTGTTGCGGCATAAACAGGATAACCAGCATTCCCCATCATATAAGAAATTGAAGAGAAATTGATGATTGACCCACCGCCATTCGCGCGCATGGCCGGTGCAACTTCTTGCGCTGTGAAAAATTGCGGCCGTAAATTTACCGCAATATTTTGATCAAACTCATCCTGCGTGTAGCCATCAAGCGTATGACGTGTATCGTTGGCCGCATTATTAACCAAAATTGAAATAGGCCCATGTTGCGCGGCAGCTTTTACAATCGCCGCCTTTAAGGATGTTAGATCCGTGATATCACAGGGTAAAAATAAAGGGGCGTTGTCATATTTTTTGGCAAGCTCTGCGGCAAAATGATCTGCATTTGATCTTTGAACAAAAGCAACTTTGGCACCTTGGGCCAAAAAGCCTTCGGTCAACGCAGCGCCAATTCCCGCCCCACCGCCGGTGATAAAGACCGAAGCACCCTGTAAATCGTGAAATGTAACGGTTTGTGTCATGCTGCCTCTTCTTTCTGAAGCCATTTTGGCATCCAATCGCCATGCGCTGCCAATAAGGCATCCACAAGGGCTTTTATCTGGTCAAGGTCCAATTCTGCCGCGGCGCGCGGATCAAGCATTGCGGCATGATAAATATGATCTCGATTTTCTTCTAACAATGCTTGAACGGTCAAGTCTTGTACATTTAAATTTGTGCGCATCAAAGCAATGAATTGTGGTGGAATATCGGGCACGGAGCTTGGGTGAATGCCGTTCGCATCTACCAGGCAAGGCACTTCCACTGCAGCACCATCGGGCAATTGCGGAATAAACCCGTTATTGGCCAGATTGCCATAGATGATTGCCGTGTCACCGGTGCTAAGCGCGTTCATGATTTGGGCTGCATATTCGTGGCTTTGCTTAACCTCGATATGCGCAGCCTCACGAAATGCCACAACTTGATCCTTCCATGCGTCAATTTGCTCTTCGCAGCGTTTGGGGTATTCATCGATCGGGATTTGAAATTTTTTCACTAAATCTGGACGATGCGATTTTAAAAACCATGGCACATATTCTGCAAAATGTTCAGAGCTTTCGGTCACGAATAATCCAAAATGCTTCATCACCTCATAGCGAATAAAATTTGGACAGCGGGGATTGGCACCTGTGTGCGTTGGGAACCGGCCTTCCAGATAACCATCGCGTAAATCGGGGTAAAGATCAGCCCAAGATCCGTCGCTTTGCCGGCCTTCAAAGCTTAAGAAAAAAGCCATGTGATTAATGCCGCCAGCGCGGTAGCGAATATCAGCAATATCGCGCCCCAAATCACGCGCCAGCTCTTCTGCTGTGCCTTGCACCGAATGACACAGCCCCACCTGCTTAATCATCGGATAACGCGCGCTGATCGCCCAAGTGTTGATCGCCATAGGGTTTACATATTGCAACATCACCGCGTCGGGGCATAGCGCCAGCATGTCTTCGCAAATTGACCAAAGATGCGGCACTGTTCGTAACCCGCGCATGATCCCGCCTATTCCCAGTGTATCACCGATGGTTTGATCAAGTCCGAAGGATTTTGGGATTTCAAAATCGGTTACCGTACAGGGTTCAAAGCCTCCGATCTGAAAACAAACAACCACAAAATCCGCCCCATCCAACGCCTCGCGTTGTGACAAATGAGTGGTGATTTTAGAATCTGCCTTCAAGCTTAGGATTAATTTTTGCGCCACCAACTGACTTTCCAATAGACGCGTCTCATCAATATCCATAAGCGCAATATGCGCATTTTTCAGTGCCGGGTAATGCAAAACATCCCCCAGAATATTTTTCATAAAAATCGTAGACCCTGCACCAATAAAACATATTTTCTTAGCCATTTCCCGCGCTCTTTCCTATTTTACCGCCCCAAGTGTTAACCCCGCAATAAAATGCTTTTGCATGAAAAAAAACATTGCAACAGGTGGAACTGCCGCCAACAAAGACGCGGCTGAGACAAGCTGCCAATTGCTGACAAATTGACCATTGAGCGCGCGCACCCCTGCGGTGATTGGCTTGACTTGTTCCCCTTGTGACAGAACATTTGCCCAGAAGAAATCATTCCAAACAAAGGTAAAAATCAAAACTGCCAATGCTGCAATAGCCGGGCGCACCAAGGGCACGATGATATACCAAAAAATACGCCATTCTGCGACGCCTTCCACGCGCGCGCTTTCAATCAAATCAAAAGGCAATGCCTTAATAAAATTGCGCATGAACAAAGTGCAAAACCCAGTTTGGAACGCCGCGTGAAAAAGGAATTGGCCGGCAATCGTATTATAAAGCCCCGTTTGCACCGACATGTCGCGCACAGGAACCATTAAAATCTGAAACGGCACAAAGTTTCCGGCCACAAAAAGGAAAAATAGCGGCAATGCCAGACGAAATCGATAAATAGCCAACGCATAACCAGCCAAACAAGCCAGAGCGATCGAGATCGCGACGGCTGGTAACGTGATCAGAAAGCTGTTAAAAAAATATTTCACAGCCTCCGTTTGCATAAAGACTGCGGTATAATTTTCGACGAATTTGAATTCGCTTGGCCATCCAAACACATTGCCCGTATTGATGTCTTTTGCACCTCGAACCGAGGTTAAAAACACGGCTAGAAGTGGCAAAATCCAGATAAACAACGCAATCGGAAGAAAGAGAGAATAGGCAACCTGTTTTGGCTTGCTTGCCTGCTGTATCGCACGAGGAAACATTTAACCGCCCCGTCTTTCATCTTGATACATACGCCACAGAAAGTAGCTGATAAATACCATCATGATCGCAAATAAAACGGTTGCAACCGCGGAGCCATAGCCATAGCGCTCACCATATTCGCTGATCGCCACTTCATACATATAATGCGATAGCACATTGGTCATGCCATAGGGGCCACCCTGTGTCATAATAGCGATCATATCAAACGAGCGCAAAGCCCCAATCACCGTGACGGCAACCGCGATAAACGTTGCCGGGCGTAATTGTGGCAGAACTACATACCATAACATACGCCAGCCTTTCGCACCATCTAAACGACCCGCCTCAATTTGATCTGCGGCCACATTGTTCAGACCCGTTAGGTATAAAATCACGCAATAGGCGATTTGCGGCCACAGACCAGCAAAAATAATCCCATAGGTTGCCCAATCTGGGCTTGATAAAATATCAGGAACGGGGCGTGCACATTTTACCGTTTTATTGCCAATAAAATTGACCGTCTCCTCGCAGAAGATAAATTGCCATATCTTCGCAACAACTCCAAAATCAGGGTTGTAAAACCACCCAAAAATCAAACCAACCACGACTTGACTGATGACAAATGGAAAGAAGAACATTGATTTGTAAAATCGAATGCCGGTCACGGTCTGGTTTAAAAATATCGCGATAAACAGCCCAAGCGGCACCGCCAGCATATACAGGAACAGCCAAAGAAAATTATTTTTAATGGAGATCCAAAAATTTGGGTCTACCCAAAGCTTACGATAATTTTCCAAGCCGATATATTGAGCTGTCGACTTACCTTCCGCGTTATAGAGCCCATTCCATTCAAAAAGTGAAAGCTGCAGCGATTGGAAAATTGGAATAATCACGTAGACGGAAAAAAACATAAACGCCGGAATTAAGAAAACAAGCGGCGCAAGGCTAAGCTTGTTGATGCGAAACCATCCTGCCGTTTTGTTTCGATATTCTGTCTGCATATCCCGCCTAACTTGCGCGCGGGGCGCTAATCAGCGCGCCCCGCACAATTTTATTTTTACTTATAAACGTCAGCTTGAACAGCATCCAAACGCTCTAGGATCGCGTCAAGCTTACTGGGATCGAGCATGAATTCCTGAAAGCCTTTCATCCCTTCAGATGCCATAGCCGCAGGTGCATCCCGATCATAAAACTGGGCTAAACCAGCTGCATTTGAAACAACGGCAAACCCTTCTTGGATAAATTTGTCATCTCCAACCTCAGACTTTGAGTTGGGTGGCAATTGACCCAAGGTTTGGTTCCATTGCGTTTGAACTTCTGGCTGTGCAACAAATGCCAGAAACTTCTTTGCATTGTCTTTATTCTTAGCACCGGAGGGAATGAAAAATGCATCCGCAGGGGCTTCTTCTGCCATCGGAAGACCCGCTGTGATTTCCGGAAATTGGAAAAAGTCAATTTGCTCTTCCGTCAAACCAGCATCTTTATACGCTCCAACGGAGAAATTACCCATAACATACATCGCAGCATCGCCTTTTGCGAAGGCCGCAACGCCACCCTGCCAATCCATCGAAGCGTGGTTATCGATGAACGAGCAACGCTGTAACATCTCTTCCCAATTGGCAAATGTGGCACGAATGCGCGCATCCGTGTATTTGATTTCTCCGGCAGTCAACGCATTATGCACGTCATAGCCGTTTGTGCGCAGATTTAAATAATCAAAGACGCCCGCAGCGGTCCAAAGATATTTGGTGCCGATGGTGAACGGCGTTACTCCGACACCCTTCAAAGCATCGCAGTTTGACAAAAGCTCGTTCCACGTTTTTGGCTCTGAAAGGCCGAGCTTATCATAAATATCTTTACGGTAATAAATGCCCCACTGATAATACGTGTAGGGAACACCCCAAATTTTTCCATTTCGCGTCATGGTTGGCTGTACTGCCGCCATATCCTGATCCAAATTGTTCGCCGCCCAAAGATCATCAATTGGCTCAAATAAGCCGGCATCTACAAATGGTCCCATGCGATTTCCAGGATACCATGAGGTAACGTCTGGCGGGTTCGCCGATAAAAAGTTTCGAATGGCAGATTTATGGGCTTCCCGATCATTATTATTTACAGTCACGTTGATATCGGGATTGGCCGCTTTAAACGCCGCAACCACATCGTCAAAGGCTTTCTTGGGGTTGGGGTTCAAATCATCATAAGTGATCACCAATTCTCCAGCAAACGCGGCTGTCGCCAGCGCGCCTGTCGCGGCGACGGTCGTCGCCAGTTTTTTTAGGTTTTTTAACATTTACTTCTCCCAGTTGATAGTTGACCAGCAGTCTCATATAGTGAAACCAAATTCCAACTATTGAAACAGTGAAAGGAATCACCTAATTTGTCAACTGTCGTTAAGGAGCTCTGTCGCATGGAAAATTCAACCATCCAAATCAACGCCTCCGATGGAACGGTCGGCAAAGCGTTGGTGATGCTTGATCTTGTTGCAAGCTTTGAACGGCCAGTTCGGTTTTCTGAAAT
>Ga0208972_1000006_pt1 | contig 111329 bp, 110 predicted proteins | sample AOAMet_48_BLW_10_2_FD_188232 | JGI IMG/M metagenome (GOLD analysis project Ga0208972, IMG submission 188232) | Ammonia-oxidizing marine microbial communities from Monterey Bay, California, USA - CAN11_48_BLW_10 (SPAdes) | ecosystem: Environmental > Aquatic > Marine > Intertidal zone | place...
GTCAAACCGAGTGGATAGACGGATCAGCTATACCAGGTGTACCAGCAGGATCAGGTACTATAAACTACCTAGCTAGATGGACGCCTGATGCTAACACTTTAGGTATTGGAGTTACATATGATAATGGAACTAATGTAGGTATTGGGACGATTAACCCTCAGGCTAAACTAGATGTTTATGGTAATTTAAGATTAGGAACTACCGGCACTTTTACTATTGCACAAAGTCCGTTTTTAACCACAGTTTTTTATGTAGGCGCTGGGAATGGGTCTACAATAACTTTTGGTGCGCCAGCAAGTAACACGCAAAACGTTTCGGTTCAAGGAGATTTGTACAGTTATCAGGGTAGTATTGGTACACAACAATTCGGATCATTTAATAATAAAATTAGTTATAACGGCAATAACTACTTAAATAGTGGAAACCTCGGCATTGGAACGACTAATCCTCAAGCTAAACTTCACGTAGCAAATGGTACTTTAAGAACTTGGACACCTACTTCTGGAACATCAGCTATATTTGAAAGCACAGTCAGCAATAGGAATTTTGTTACTTTAACAGCAGCTAATGAAGCTGAGCTTTGGTTTGGCGACGCTACAACACAAGCAAAAGGTAGGATTAGATATGAGATGGCCAATAATAACATGGAGTTTTGGACTAACGCAACTCAAAAAATGGTTATCAATAGCTCAGGTAACGTTGGGATTGGGACAACTAGCCTTACCACTATATCTAGTGCGGTTGCAACTTTAAGTTTAGGAAGTTCTGTTGCATCAACTTCTGGAGGTATAGCCTTCCAAGCAAATGGTGTTGTAAAAGCTTATAATTATGTTGCTAGTAATTATTTAATAAACCAAACAGTATCAGGTATTGGTCAAATATTTTACGGAGCAGGTTCTGAGCAAATGCGAATACACAATACTACAGGCAACGTCGGTATTGGAACAATCAGTCCAAACTCTAAATTACAGGTTGATGGTGAAATTGACGCCAATGGAGGTGATGGATATAGAATAAATGGAAAACCTTGGGCTGCTGAAAGTTCTAACAATTTACGGTTAGGCGATTGGGATGGTGAAGGTTTTAGCACTAGTATATTTGATGAAAATGCTATTGAGATTTTTAAAGTAAAAGATCAAGGTGTAATAATTAACTGCGATAGAACCAGTTCGACAAGTTTCGGCTTAGACGCTGGTTTAGTTGTAGGTGGCAGTAAGTTTTCGACGTGGGGGCCAGGTGTATTAACTTTATTAAATAACGATCCTTTTTCTACGACCTCCGATTCTACAGGCGTAATACAATTTGCTATAAAAGACGACGTATCCACTGCAGCAGGTTACACCTCAGCTTCAATACAAGGATCTATATTTCAAGCAGCTGGTAGTGGTATTGGTGGAGGCGGTATTTTAGATTTTCTAACAGCATCACCAACTACCGGAAGTTCGCCTCAAATCAGAATGCGTATTAACCAATCAGGTCAAGTTGGTATTGGGGTAACTTCTATTGGGACTGGGTTTGCACTTGATGTAAGTGGAGAAATACATTCTTCTACTTACGTTAGTGCAACAGCTGGACTTGGAGTTGACAACACGAATGGAACACTTGGTAGAGGTATATCTTTATACGGAGGTCCTTTGTTATATCCACAATATGGACTGTTGTTTGCACAAACGGTAGATCTAGGTACTTATGGAGGTGTAAGCGGAGACTGGGCTACATATATGACAATGAGTGGAACTGCTACTAGAGGTTGGATATGGAAAGCTGGAACTACAAATAGTACTGCAGGTAACGTAGCTAGTATTAGTGGTGTTGGCCAATTAACTTTAGCCTCAACAGCTACAGCTACAAACTTCATACTATCTTCTGATGAAACGCTAAAAGATAACATAAAAGAAATAGACACTAAACATGTAGAGGTTGACTGGAAAAACTTTGAATTAAAATCTGAGCCTGGAATTAAAAGAGCAGGTGTTATAGCTCAAGAGCTAGAAATTAAACACCCTGAGTTCGTAAGAACAGCAGACGATGGATTAAAGTCTGTAGCATATATAGATTTATTAATAACTAAAATTGCTGAGTTAGAAGCAAGGTTAGAAAAAGCTGGACTATAATGGCTGTTCCAGATACTAACACGTTTTCACTACAAGATGTTACAAACGAGCTTGGTTTAGGTAGCGGTGATAGTTTGATAGATTGTTTTAATGATGCAACTTCTTCAGAATTTGATCCTAATTACAAAGGCGATGGAGATAGGTTGTCTAATTTTAGAAATTATGGTGGCCTTTGGGTTGGTAAATTTATACTTATTAACACCATTACTCCAGGTAATTCCACCTCGTGGAGCAACCAAAACACCACTCTTTTACCTTTGTATTATGGTCATGATGTTAGAGTTGTTTGGAAATATACAAGCGGAAGTTCATACACTGGCGATTTACAGATTGGTGGAAATGTAACTTTAGGTGGAACAACTTTTGATTTAGATACTTATTCTGGCACAGCATGGCAGACAACTAGAGTTGATACGGCTGATTACGATACTGCAACTTTTTATGACATATTAACTGGATCGTCTTCAATGAGATGGAATAAAAGAGCTAATACTGCGCCTCCGTCAGGAGGAACTGGTTTATCACCACCACCATATACAGGAGGAGATAGCACTTTTTATTATGCTGAAACTTCCTCACCAGGTTATCCTTCTAAACGTTTCTGGCTTAGGAGCCCTCAAGTATCTATTTCTAATGGGAATGCCCAAATAAATTGGTGGAGAGGTAATTATGGCGCTACTATGGGATCTTATTCAATATATTTAGAAATAATGACTTAATAAATTAAAACAAAAATTATGGTTACATACAAATGGAATTGCAAAACAGTAGACGTACACCCTCAAGAAGAAGGTGAAGCAGATGTAGTGTATAATGTACACTGGATATTAACAGCTAGTTCAACTCAACAAAAACCTGATTCTGGAGGAATGCCTTATACAGCTAGCAGTATAGGAACACAGATTTTATCTTTAAATAAAAGTAGTACATTTATACCATTTGAAGATCTAACTAACGAAACAGTTGTTGAATGGACCAAAGCTGCTATAGGTGAAGAACAAGTGGCTGCTCTTGAACTTAGTTTAGAAAAAGAAATAGCAGCTATTATAACTCCAACTAGTGTTGTTCGTACAATCGGAGAGTAATTAGTTTATTGACTTCTTTAATAACATCAGAAGATTTAATTTGAGTATGACATTCGAACTGTCTTTCTGTACCCTTATGTAAAGGGCACCAGTTCCAATCACCTTTATCAAATTTAAATTCAGCTTTGTTCCAACATCCGTTGCACACTGCTGGATTTGTTATTCTGTGACATTTAAATTCATGATCTTCTGAGGTAAAGTTAGATATCATTATTACTTGTTTTTCAAGGGCCCAAGCTAACCAACTTAGTCCACTAGATAATCCTATAAAGAACTCACTCTGTCTTATACAATCAATTGTATACTCAATAGATGTATCTGATATTTTTTCACAATTATCAAAAGGGTTATCTTCTATAGAAGTGTTAATTATTTTGTAACCTTCTTTGTGTAAAAAGTTTATTACATCTTGCCAGCCTTCTCTGGTCCAAAACTTACAACCTGATGTAGAATTAGTAGCTATAGTGACATACTCCTGACCTTCTATAACATTATTAAAGTTAGATTTAATTTTAGGAGTGAGTTCTTTATATTCTAAACCTAATATATTTGTAGCTGTTTGTTGTAATGGAATTGTGTTTGGTAATTGAGGTTCTTTATTATTATCATAGAACCAACCTATCTTGTACATAGCGTAGACATCAGCTACGTCTGATCCTGGCTTAACAAACTCTAAACTTGGATACACATCTTCGAATAAAAAGTTTTTAAATGTACTGACAGTCACCGTACATTTGTGTTTCTGCTGAAACTCTAAAACATAAGGAATCCATGCAATAGAATCACCTAGAGATGAACTATCAAAGGAAATATATACTTTCTTTCCTTCTAAGTTTAACTTCTCATCTAATATAAGTAAGTTGTCTTTATATATTACTGTCCGCCAATCAACGTAATAGGATCTATCTAATTTTACCCAATTGTTTACACCTATAACATTATCATAAACTAACTCAGCACCATTATACATCTCTATCTTAAACTTACTTTCAGTAGTTCCTTTTATATCTATGTATGGACCTAATGCAAAGTCACGATATATATTATAGTTTAATACTTTAGAATGTTTAATCTTCTTAGTCTCTAAAACTTTTGTATAGAAATCAACATGATTTTTAGTAAAGTTTGAAATACCACTATCTTTACTTACACTCTTTACATCATGAGAGTTGTTTAGCATTGTTTCTAGTTGACTTTTTATATTGACACTGTCTATGTCAGTGATATAGGGAGTAAACATATTTTCATATTGAGGTAGATTTCTTGCAAGGATTGGTAAATGCCAGCTAATTGCTTCTCTAAGTACTAAAGGGTTGCATTCCCAAGTAGAATTAAACATAAACACATCTGCAGCTAACATAAATTTGTCAACATCATCTCTTTCTCCCCAAACAGTTACATTGTTAGGTAAGTCTACCATTAATGGGCCCCAATAGTCTTGAAAGTTACCAGCTTGGTTACCTACAAAATGAAATTCTACATTTGGAAGTTCTCTTGCTAGAGATATTCCCTCTCCTTGATTCTTACCTTTTGTCCATAATCCAACATTTAAAACATGTTGCTTAGTTACATCTAAGTCTAATTCAAATTTAGCATTTAACTTAGATTGCCAATCAAATATTTTTGGATCTATGGGATACTCTATTACTTTCTTTAAAGATTTTGAATTGGAAAAAGTAGTTAAATGATAAGGAGTACAGAAAGCATAACCATCAGGATGATACACCTTTTCTACGTCTGGTTTAAATGATACATTATGACAGGTTTCAACTATCTTATAAGATCTACAGTTACAATACAAAGAGTCTACTAATTTTTTATCATCTAAACATTCAGACATTTCATCTATATGTACTAGATCTATACGATTGTCCTTTATGATTTTTTGTAAGTCTGATTCTCCCTCCCCTAAGGTAAAAAAGTTTGAAACAATATCTTTTATTTTATTCTTTTGTACAACATAGTCATTGCTATAATTTTTATGTTCTACTACAAAGATCTCGTATTCATATTTGAGTGCTTCTATTCTCTTTAAAAGAAATGCAGGCATGCCACCAGTAGAAAGATGGGGTGCTAAAAATAAAATCCTACGTTTAAATTGATTCATTGTTGCTTCCATAAACTTTGGACGCTTTTCTCCATGTAATGCTAATAGTTCTTCTTTTTTAGCAGGTAACCTTACCCACTCATCTAAGTATTGAGTCTCTCCAGTAAAAGGTAAATCATGTGTATCTACAAATTTGCTATAGTTCATGTACATATAAGGTAAACCTTCAGTAATTTCATGATGCCAAAGTAATATATTAGCTAAGGTTTCTTCATGATATGGTGCATAGTATTGAGGGTTCTTTAACACTTTGGGGTGATTGCACATCCACTCCCATTCATCTAAGAAATCCATACAAAGATTTGATGCTACGAAATAGCCTGTTTGATGGTAAGATGATCGATTAGATTGATCTATACCAAATAACTCACATGCTGGATGCTCTAAACTTTTATGTAACTCTTCTTTTGTTTCTACTCCTCCTCTTCTATTAATAAATAGATAATCATATATACCTTTTACAAAATATGGGTTACTGGATGTATTAGGAAAATAGCTAAATATTGAATCTATATAAGGGGTGACTACTGTATCTGAGTCAATGTAGGCAATAGTGTCAGCATAATTATTTAAAGCATGTTTAACAATAGACGGCCTTTGAATAAGTAACTTGTACACTCTACTATCGTTACGATCTATGTAGTCAGTTTGTTTAATAGTGGATCCTGTATAGGTCCATTTATGTGTAATTGTAGCACCTTCTACGTCTCGATTATCATTTAATAGATATACTATAACAGGAAGTTTACTAACTTGATTTATAGACTTAACTGCAGCAGATACAGTATGATAATATGAACTATTTGCATATAAAACATATGCCTTTTCCATCTTCTCCTTTTTATAAATATAGTATCCGTAGTATTGATTAGAGTATATAGAAACAAGTTTAGGGTATCGACTTTTCATTACCTCAGGAGTTAAGTCAACTTGGTGATGTGTTTCATAAATGTTACCTTCATGCTCACCTTGTTCCATTTTATAAGGAACAGCTACTAAACATTCTTTTCCTAAATCAATTATTTTTTCAATTAGATCCACTGCTTCTTTCTCAGGTATGTGTTCTAAAACATCTCCTAGAATAATAAAGTCATAATCTTTTATACTAAAGTTTAATATGTCTTCTACATATACGTTATCATACTTCTCAAGAAGGTCATACTTAGCTATATACGGTTCATATATTTCTACAGCATCTATGTGATAGCCAGATTCACGAAGTAAGTTTGAGTAAGTTCCAACTCCAGGACCTACATCAAGTACTCTTTTGTGTGTTGGAATGTTATCTTTTACCCAGTTAGTAACATCATTCTTAAAAAACTCAAAGCTATATGGCATACTATTTGATTTTAATAACAAATATATAAAAATAAATTTTACTTTATGCTATATTATGCATGATGTTTCTGTCATATATTTTCCTATGTTAGAAAGAGTTCTTATATTTGTATATTACACAATGCTACTCTGCATAAACTTCTTATTCTCCTCAGAAGATTTGTATGTTAACTTAATACAAATAACAAATGTCTATAACAACTTTTCAACAACAAGTTAAAACTGAATTACACAGCATGGATCAAAGATTATCCGATCTAGAGGACAAGATGACCTCTATCGACACAAAACTATCTCAAGTTGTGGATGCAATATTAGGAAACTCATTAACCAAAGCTGGTGGGTTTGTTAGTGACATTGAAGAACTTAAAGATAAAATTAAAATATTAGAAGAGCAACTAATCGCTCAAGAAGAGTTTAAAAAGAAATTTTCTTGGACTGTTGGAATAATTACTGCTGTCGCTTTTATAGCTCAATACGTTATAAACTTCTATTCTAAAATAAAATAACATGAGTACTAAAGAAAAACTAGATAATATCTTAAAAAAATGGATTAGTAGAAAGCTTACGGTTTTTGTTGTAGCTTCTTCTGCACTGTTCTCAGGTGTATTAACTTCTACTGATTGGGTGATAGTTGCTACGGCATACATATCAATTCAAGGGGTTAGTGACATTGTTGAAAGGTTATTTAAATTAAAGAAATAGTGCGAAAAATTGATAAAATTATTGTACATTGTTCAGCAACACGTAAAGGTAAACACTTTGATGTTGAGGAAATTAGAAGATGGCATGTTGAAGGTAGGGGTTGGAAAGACATTGGTTACCACTACTTAATTTATATCGATGGAAGTATACACAAGGGTAGAGAATTAAATGTACAAGGTGCTCACGTTCGTGGAGAAAATAAAAACAGTGTTGGAATTTGTTACATTGGAGGTATGGATAAAGAAGGTTTTCTACCTGAAGACACTAGAACAACAGAACAAGAAGTTTCTCTTGAAATCCTTATTAAGATGCTAATGTGCTCTTATGAGGGAGCAACCTTACATGGACATAATGAATTTTCAAACAAAGCATGTCCAAGCTTTGTAGTGGCAGAGGAGTATAAAGATATAATAGAACAATTTAAAAAGTGATAGTACTACTTGATATAATACGATTTTTTAAAAAGCAATGGTTCAGTGTACTTATTATACTTGTTCTAATTCTTATACAGTATAAGTCTCAAGAAGAATTAATCTCACACAAAGAACAGATTAAAGAACTTAGACAAAAGATAGATAAACATAAAACTAAAGGTGTTGAAATACAACTAAAAATTGATAGTCTATCTAATGTAGATCAAGAAGTGATTACAAAGATAAAAACCATCAAACAAAAAGAATATGTACAAATTAAAGTGGTTGATAGCTTGCCTGTTAGTAAGCTTCAGCAGTTTTTCACAGATAAGTATCCAAAAGAATGACTCTGTTGTAACATTAAGTGAGGATCAAGCTAGAAGAGTAGTTAAAGATCTTGTACATTATGACTTTTTAAAACAATCTTTTACTGAGTCAAACAATAGAATAGCTATACTTTTAAAAAAAAGTAGTGAGTTGACTAACTTATTGTATTCAAAAGATGCAATAATATCAACGCAAGAAGATTACATAGCAGCGCAAGAAGATATAATAAATGCAAAGAAGCCAATAACTCTAGACGGTTATGTGGGTATTCAGACATTTCAAGCATCTTTAATGAATCCTATACTATATATTCAAACAACTGTAGATATAGGTAAGTTTACATTAGGGGCAAGAGTATTTGCCCAACCTGAAAATCCAGGAGGTTACGGTTTTGTATTTCAATATAAAATATTCTAACAAAAAAAGTTAGAACTGTTTTAACCTACTTAATTATTTTAATTTATAACGATACTTAGATAAGTCTGGGAATATTCATATTTTTGTATTATAAAAACATATATCATGGCAATACCACCAAGACAGCAAGGCTGGGGACAAGTAGAAGTTCTTCTTTGGAATATTTCAAAGCAATTAGAGCGATTGATTCAGGTGACTGGTGCACAAAACACCACCACCACTACAACAACAGCAGCACCGTAATAGTAAACATAAACCAACAACTACATAATGAAAGATTTAAAATTTATCTGTGCTCAACCAGACGACACTTACTATACATGGCAAGTTCACATGTGGTTAGAGAGCTTAAAAGAAATAGGACAAATACACAATGCAATCGTATTAGTCTATACACCACAGAAAAGACTCTTTAATGATAAATGGGATCAGATAACAAAACTGTATCCAGAAGCTGAGTTTAATTTCTATAAAGATGAACAAGGTGATCTATCTAATCTTATTGGTATTTATATACCTGTACTAAGACCTTGGTTACTTTGGAAATACTGGTCAGACCGTCCAGAAATGTCAGAACATGCTGTATTTTACTGTGATTCTGATATACTTTGGACAGATAAATTTAATATTGATGAATACATACAAGATGATGTATGTTATCTTTCAGATACTAATAGTTACATAAACGCTCAGTATTTTGATAGTAAAGTGCATCAGGTTTTACCTGAAAAGTTAGAAGAGTATAAAGCTAGAGATGTGCTTTCTGAAATAGGAAGTGTAATAGGCATAAGTAGACAACTTGCTGAAGATAATAATGAAAACTCAGGAGGTGCTCAGTATCTTCTTAAAAATGTAGATGTTTCTTTTTGGAGTAAGGTTATGAATGATTGTATATTAATCAGGACCTACCTTCAAAAAATAAATAGAGAATTCTTTAAAGATGAAAATGCTGGTTATCAAAGTTGGTGTGCAGATATGTGGTCTGTATTATGGAATCTTTGGGTAAAAGATCAAGAAACTAAAGTAATACCAGAAATGGGATTTGCTTGGGGCCCAGATCCATTAACTAAATTGGAGACACATCCTATATACCACAATGCTGGCATTGTAGCAACAGAACAAGGTGGATATCCTTGTTTTTATAAAGGTAAATATCACTCAGGGACTAATCCTATGACTGATCCTCACTTAGATGTTGTGTTAAACAACGAAAAAAGTATGAAGCATTGTACTGGTTACTATGCTAAAAAATTGAATGAATTAAAAATTAAATATAACCTAATTTACTAACCCTTTAAATATAAACAAATGGGAAGCATAGACAAACGTCCATTAAAAGCTTTTGTTAGATTCGATGGATCTGGCAGAGTAGTAGCAGGTAGCTTAATCTTACGTAGGAAAATACCAAAAGTAGGAAACTGGCAAGAAATTGTAGCATACGAGTGTTGCAATCCAACAACTACTACTACTACTACAGCTGCGCCAACAACCACTACCACTACTACAGCTGCGTAAACTAAATTAACCTATATATCTCAAGGATCCAATTAAGGTCCTTGAGTTATGTATATATTACACAATGGAGATACAAAGAAAGTTCTTTCCAGCAATTCTGCTTGAGAATGAAAAAGTATATTTTGCTCATCTAGAAGGTGTGATTGATTCAATTGACGAATACTCTAGTATGCAAATTACTAAGAGTAATGACTCATACATATTTAGGCTAGCACCTAGTGTTCCTAAGTACGGAGAGTCTTTATTAAAAGAAATATTAAAGCTGCATAACATCTTTAAAATTAGACTAGATTTATCTAAAAGCATTAAGTCTTCAGGGACAATAGTTTTCAGAATAAATTTGCATGAAGATTAAAAATAATGTACATTTGTAGCTATAATAACTTTTAAAACTAAATAAAATGGCAGATTACAATCCTAACAGCAGGTACACTTGGAAACCTGAAGACAAATTTCAAATAACTGGACAACAGTTCGGTTTAATATTAAACATGGTCAGATCTTATCTGGGAACAGAAGAGGCTGGTAAATTCATGTTAATGCAACAAACTAATGATGTTATTGAAAGCATTATGAAAGACGGTGTTAAAGAAGGTGTAATTATAGAGGCACTAGAAGAAGAAACACCAGCACCTGTTCCTGCATTGGAAGCAGTAAAATAAAAAACAATCAAAACTTAAGAACTTATGCCTGTAAAAAAAGCTAAGGGAGGGAAGAAAATGATTAAACGTAAGGATGGATCCTATAGCAAAAGAGGGCTATGGGATAACATCCGTGCGAATAAAGGTAGTGGTAAAAAGCCCACTAAAGCTATGTTAAAGCAAGAAAAAAAGATTAAAGCTAAGAGTAAGAGGGGCAAGAGAAAATAAATTATGAAAGATAATAATTATTGTACTACAACAGCCTCACAATGTTCATGTGGACAAAGTCAAGATCCCAATGGTTACTGTGATGGTTCTCACCTACAAGTAAACACTGTTGAGCATGCCCACATTAAAAAAAGCTAAAAAAGGCACTAAGAGTAAAAACTGGATACAAGGTGTAAATAAGTCTATCAAGAAAAGAGGGACTAAAGGAAAATGCACACCAATCACTAAGAAAGGTTGTACCGGTAAAGCTAAAGCTCTTGCAAAGACATTTAAAAAAATGGCTAAAGGTCGCAAGAAATAATTATGGCTAGAAAGAAAACAAAAGCAATTCGTAAGACCACTGGTAAAGGTGGTAACTATAGAAAGACTAAGTCTGGTGCTGGTATGACTAAAAAAGGAGTCAAGGCATACAGGAAGGCTAATCCTGGCAGTAAACTCAAGACTGCAGTAACAGGAAAAGTTAAAAAGGGAAGCAAGTCAGCAAAAAGACGTAAGTCTTATTGTGCAAGAAGTTTGGGACAGTTGAAGAAAAGTTCTGCAAAGACTAAAAATGATCCTAATTCTAGAATAAGACAAGCTAGAAGAAGGTGGAAATGTTAACACTCAAATTATATAATTATGATGCGTAAATACAAATCAGGCGGAGCTAAAAAAGCAAAGTCTGGAACTAAAGTAAAAATGGCTAAGTCTGGAACAAAAGCTAAAAAGATGGGGTATGGTGGCAAAGCTGCTTCTATGACTCCTCCTAAATCTAAAATGAAGGCTAAGTCTGGTTCTACTCTTAAAAAGGCACCAGCAGGTTCAAAAGGAAAGGGAATGAGATCTCTTCCTAAAGCTGTTCGTAATAAGATAGGGTTTGCTAAGAAAGGTAGTAAGACACGTAAGTGTAAGTCAGGTTGTAAGTAATATCACATACAAAACATGAACTTGTAAAGACTGTTCCATATTACATACGTAATAAGTAACAGCAACATGCACACAGACAATCTTAACATTTCATCTTTTGGATTTTCTGGACTCATACTTTCATAACATTTTTATAAGCTTCTTCATAAACACTTTGTAGAGGCTTATTAGGATGCTCGTTTCTAATTCTAGTTACTTCTCTAAACAAAGAACTTCTTTGTCCGTGCTCTTCAGCACCATATACAATATCTTCTATACTCATATACTATTTTTTTAATAATCTTCTTTTCCAAGTTGATACGTTAGACGCATGTTCTAAATAATACTTCCACTCTTCAGGTATACAACAATCATCTATATACCAAGGTCTGTGCTGTATACAATAAGGTCTGTCTAATCTTATTGCATCATAAGAAAATGGCATATTAGCTCTATATAATGCAAATGTAGTATCTACATGAGCATCCCATCCCAAATCAATTTTATTCTCCCAGTACTTAGCCTCATGTGCATATGATTGTTTACCTATATCTGTATTGGGTAAGTCTTCTATTTCTAATGAGAACCCTATTTTAGGGGAACCTGGTTGGTTTATAGCATGTAACATTACATCTAACCAATCATCAGGAACATTATCATATATACAATCTGTATCCGCTACAATAAAATAACCTTTACGTAAATGTTTATACTTAGAAGCCCATGCTGAGTAAGGACCCTCATTCTTTGCATAGTGAATTTCTTCAGTAATTGTTTTATAAAATTCTAACAATGGAGGATAGGTAGATTCTTGATCAAGTATATGAATCTCTACTCTAGGCTCTTTTCTTAAGAACTCTAATGTATTTTTAAGAGTAGTCAAAAGATTCCTATTAATTAGTAGTGCCTTTATTTTGCTAGTTGTGTACAAATAAAACTTTATTTATTTTAAACATTTCTTTTTCTGTAAACTTCTTTTTAAACTGTTCTACAAACCAACCGTCAGCATCATATTTTACTCCAAGATCTATTTGCTGAGCTAAGTCTCTTCTAGTAGCAAAAGCTCCCATATCTATTTGATTAGTGTGAGGGTGACATTTAAAGTATTCATAATTATAATGAGAGTGTACCATATCCCAATAAATAAACCCAGGAGAGTTAGCTGTTGCTGTTCGTAATTCAGCAACAAAGTTTGGTGTATAGTAGTTATCATCTCCAGTCATTATTATATATTGAGCATCTGACATTTGTTTACCACGCTCTCTTAATGTATGTCCCCAATCATTATACCGCTTATCCATAAAGGTGCAATATATTCTAGGGTCATTGAAACTCTTTACTATATCAGATATTCTTTCACTTTCTGTATCATCTATAACCACATGAGCGCTCCAGTCAGCATCTGTTTGAGCTGTAAGAGAAGTTAGCATGCAGATTAAAGGCTCATGCCTATTATATGTAGGAATAATAAACTCAACTAGAGCTGACATAATCTTTTAGCATTTGTTTATAATCCTGTTTCCATGAAGGCACTAAATGTACATCACCTGTAGGTATCTTACCAGCTTTACGCTGTGATTCTACATGAGCACTATGACGTTTAATGATATCAGGTCTTGATCCATCATCTGTACCCATACCGGATTGATGATAACCTCTACCTCCCCACATATAAAACCACGAAGCTTCACTGTCCGGCATCTTAACATCTACTTTACCACCTAAAGCATGGATTCTATTAGTTAAGGTCATGTCACCTCCTGCGTTCTCTAGAGGACTTTTACCTATTCTTTCCCATACATCTTTACTATATACAATACCAGAGTTACCTACACCACTTATAGCTGTAATAGATGGCTCATTGTAGAACACACCTGTTTCCCAGTGAATAATATTAGTATCCTTCTTCCAGTGTCTAGCTACGTTGTTTAGATGATTAGGTAAGGCCACATCATCATCATCCCATACAGCAATAAGCTCCCCTTTGCATCTTTCAATAGCATAGTTCTCTTTCTCACCTATAAGAGAAAAAGTTTCATCAAGATTATATATTGTGACTTGTGGATGAGGATAGTGTAACTTCTGAAGAGGGTAATCATTGACTATTATTAGCTCGCACTTATCTTTTGGATAGTCTTGAATAAGGAAACTATGTAAAGATTCTACTAATAAATCTGTTCTTCCATAAGTTATACACTTACAAGAAATAAAAGGCAACTCTTTGTTTTCTATAACATGAGCTGCCTCTGTTCCTGATATTATTTCATAACTCATTACCAAACATGGATAATGTCAAATGGAGAAAGAAGTAAAACTTCTTGATCATCTGTAAGGGGAATTAAGAGTGCGTCTTTTAATTTCCCTGGGTCTACTAACACTTCGTCACCTTCTTTGAATGTTGTTACTAGATCTCCAACATCATAAACTTTTAGTCTAGACATTTTCTTTAACATTTCTCTTTGTAGAGCTTCTTTAGTGTTAGCATCTACTTCAAGTTTACTTTTCTTTCTTTCAGGTACTTCTACGTATACACGGTTGCCTAAAAGTTTGCTGTATGGTTTTTTCATAATTCTATATTTGTTAGTTTTTCAAATCTTATTTTATCGTCACCACTTAGATAAGCTTCTGTTTGAAACACTTCAACTTTCTTTTTTGTACCAATTACTTTATTGGTTTTGGTGTTAATGTTAGGCACTTCTGTAACACGCTCATGCATGTCATCTAAGAGCACTACACGCATATCAGATGATGTTTGTACACTTCTGATTACTTTATTTAAGTTAATGCTATCGGTGAACTCTGCATATTCTACAGGTTCTGTATCCTCAATAGCTTCTTTTCTTGTGTAAAAAAATTGATTCATTATTTTTGGTTTTTAATTAGATAATTTATTTAATATTTCATCGTATTGACTTTTAGACATTAGACCTACTTGTCGATGTTCTTCTTTACCGTCTTTTTTAAAGACAATAGTAGGAACACTTCTAACTTTATTCTCTCTTGCTATTTCCATCTCTTTATCTATATCTACATTTGTAATACCCTCTACGTCTTCTAATACTTTAGACAACATTTTACAAGGCCCACACCAAGTGGCGCTAAATTTTAATACTTCAATCATAAGAGATTATGTTTTTTTAATAAGTGGTTACGTCTTTTATTAATTTCATCATACTTGTAGATATCACTCTCTACATTAGCATGTTCGTCAACTGTCAAAAGTATAATATTTTCCTCATCCATCCTAATATCAGGATATTTATTTTTAGGTAATATGTGATGAAAATAAATACTAAGTGCTTCAGATCCTAAATAGTCATTACTTAATTCAGAATTATGTGGTCTTTCCTTCCATATTTTTTTAAAGAATAAATGGTCTTCATTAGGAGAAGACTCCCCCTTAGATTTATGTGATCTAAGGGTTCGTTTAGGCCTATTTGCTGCATGAGTAGTGGCTTGTACAGCTAGCGGCTTTCTTCTCTTATGTTGAAAACAATATTCAGATTCTGAATTCTTTCCACAGATTATACATTTCACAGTTCGGATGTATCAAATAAATCTGGAGATAATGTTTTAGGACCAACAACTTCCATAGATTTTGCTTTATTATAATGAATACCATCATTACCGTTCTGACCTATTACATTCATTCTTTCGTCATTTTCTATAATTTCTAAAGGAGCAACTTCTTCATTTGAGTCTTCTGTACCTTTAATTGCATTTATAATCTTATTCTTAAGACTATCGTAAAACTCTCGATCGTTACGAACCATATCTTTAAATTCTTCAAGATCATGCTTAACACCATCAACTGTCATAGTTTTACCATACTTTCTACCTAACTCATAGTCATTAAGTAATTGCATCATTTCTCCTACTTTGTCGATACCTACACCATATAGAACTTCAAAGTCTGATAATACATAAGGAGGATTCATTTTATTCTTTATGGCTCTCACTTTAGTAATATTACCATACACTTCTCCAGCTTCTTTAGCTAATGACCTACTAACTTCTATTCTTACATCAGAATAAAACTTTAGTGCATGTCCACCTTGTGTAGTTGTAGGGTTACCAAACATAACACCTATCTTCTCTCGGTATTGAGATACTACTATAACACATGTCTTAGTATTATGTGCCATAGATTTAATCTTAGGATATGCACTACTGTTAAGTCGTGCTTTCTTACCTATTGCATGCTCACCAACAGCACCATCTAATACTGCTTTAGGTATAAGTGATGAATCAGAATCTATAATGATTAGATCTACATCACCTGTTTGCATTAACTCTACTGCAATGTTGAAACCCTCTTCACCGCAAGAAGGTTGTGCAATCATCATAGTGTTAGTATCCACACCTAATGAATTAAAGTAATTTGTATCAACAGCATGTTCACCGTCAATATATACCACTTTACCTCCTTTAGATTGGCAACTAGCTACAGCATGTCCACATATAGTAGACTTACCTGTACCTTCCCAACCCATGAGTTCATACATTTTACCTTTTACAAATCCTCCTACGCCCAATGTTCTCCAGTCAAAACCTATTGATCCTGTACTAATTGCATCGTACGTCCCTTCAGACTTACTTCCTAATGACAATACAGTACCTTTACCGTATTGCTTGTTTAATCTTTCTAATGCATCCTCGAATGAGTTTGCACCATCTGTCGCTTTTGTGACTTTTTTTGCCATATTTAATTGTTTAATTGTTATGTGTAAATATACGAAATTTATGTTAAATTATTGACGAAAAAAGCCCTGGATTTCTCCAAGGCTTATCTCAACAATTAAAAAACAGAACAGAAAATACTTAATTCAAATAATCAGAAAACCACAACAGGGTCCTCCTTTCATTAAGGGTTGTTTGTGTGTAAAGTGGACCCTTCCACCTCTTTTCATGTCAAATATAGGAATACTATCTGACAGTACACAAACTATTCTAACATTATTGATTATTTTTTTAACTAAGTTAATTATCCTTCACAACTCGAACATTCTAAAATGTTACGTGCAAAGTCCTGAGCGCTGCTTTTACTAAACTGATAATATAGTGTTTTTACTCCTTCTTCATGAGCATAGATATATAGTTTGTTTATATCCTTAGCTGATACTGATGGGTCAATCATTAGGTTTAATGACTGTGATTGATCAATATATTTTTGTCTTTGTGCTGCCTGTAATACAATTTCTTTAGGAGATATTTCTACAAAAGACTTAAAGACAGCTTGAGTTGGAAAACCTAAATGCTGTACACTTCCGTCTTTCTTAAGAATAGACTTCCATATTTTATCAGTATTCATTCCATACTTTTCTAATTCAGCTTCTAAATAAGGATTCTTATACACAGTCTTAGACTTAGCAAGATCCTTAATAAAGTAATTAGACTTAATAGGCTCTATACCCATAGATACTTGACCAAGTATAAACGAACTAGACTTAGTAGGAGCTATAGCTATAAGTGTTGTATTAGCATAACCTCCTCTAAGAGATCTATAACCGTATTCTTTATGTAACTTTCTTGAAGCTATTTCACTCCTGTCTTTTATAGTACTAAAAATCTGAGCATTTAAACCTTTAGCTTCAATTGAGTCAAACTCAATAAGCTTAGATTGAAATAACGAATGATATCCAAGAACGCCTAGACCAATAGCTCTGTGTTCTTTTGCAAAGTTATTAGCTCTTTTCATACCTGGCATTGTTTCAGACTTAACAATAAACTCATCCATCACTGCATTAAGAAAGTATACATATGTTTGTATAGCATCTGTTTCTCTAATCTCATCCCAGTGTAATACATTTATAGAACCTAAGCAACATACAAACGAATTATAGCTATCAGTAGGTAATTGTATTTCAGAACAAAGATTAGATGCTGTAATTTCCATACCTAACTCTTTATAAGGAGAATTATTGTTAGAGTTATCTTTAAACATTATGTATGGAAAACCAATTTCACTTCTGTTCTGAATAACCTTAGCCCAAACTTTACGTTTAGCTTTGTCTCCTTCCTTCATTTCTTTCATCCAAACATCACTAACTGTGACACCATATTGAAGATTCTGAATAGGATTACCGTCTGTTCCAATATCTAAGAACTCTAAGATGTCATCATGTTCTACAGGTAAGTAAACTGCACATGCTCCACGCCTTGCTTCAGACTGCTTACATACATCTACTACAGTGTCATATATCTTAGCATAGTGCACTGGTCCATCTGCAAAGCCTCCAGTTGAAATTTCTGTACCTCTAGGTCTAATGTTACCCAAGTAAGCAGAGGTCCCACCTCCGTACTTAGACATCATACCTATCTCACGGCCTGCGTTTAGTATACTATCTAAATTATCATCTATATTAGATCCATAACAACTAATAGGCAGACCTTTTGCTTTACCAAAGTTAATCCACACTGGCGTTGATAAAGAGTAATACCCTTTGGCCATATAGTTCTCAAACTTTTCTGCAAAGCCTTTCATGTTCAAATACTTTTCTGCTTTAATAGAAATGTCTTTGATTCTTTGTTCAGGGGTTTCTGTAATATACCCTCTTGATAAAAATGTACGGCTGTCCTCATTCAGCCAGTAGTATTTATTATATTCCATTGGTTTTGTTTTTCAAAATTTTATTTTGTTTTTCATAATTTAAAAAAGATCATCTTCTGTAATGCTTTTGCTTTTCTTGTTATAATCTACACTCTTTTTGTAAAAGAAGTCTCCTTCTTTGGTTCCTAGTATCTCTATATCAAACCATTCAGTGCACTTTAATAGTTCTGAGTCAACTTCAAATATTGATTTCATACCTATCTTCTCTAAAGAATTATTAAATCTGTTCTTTATAAAGTTCTGAATAGTTTCCTTAGATAGAAACTTTAGTTCACCTTTTTCAAAGATCCAATCTAGTATACCACATTCAGCAGTATAAGCTTTCTTACAAGCAGAATAGATTAGTTCTTCAAACTCTTCATCAAACCACTCAGGATTTTCTTTCTTGATGATGTTGATAATCTCAGCTCCAAAGTTACCGTGTATCTCTTCTTCTTTACTAGTAGCCTCTACAACGTTAGATATACCTTTAAAGACATTCTTTTCCTTATTAAAACTCATCATAATTAAGAACTGACTAAACAGACTTACGTGTTCTATAAATAAAGAGAACAGTAAAACAGACTTAGTATACATCTTATCATCTCTAGAACGTGTACCATCTAGGTACTTTTTCAAGTATTTAAGTCTACCTGCAATAGCAGGCACTTCAATAACACTTTGAAATTCTTTTTCAAGTCCTAGTATTCTAAGCAGTCTAGCATAAGCATCTTTATGTCTAACTTCTGATTCAGCAAATGTCATTCCCACATCTCCTACTTCAGTAATAGGCATACGTTTGTACATATCAGCCCAAAATGTTTTGACATTAACTTCTATCTGTGCAATAGCAAGCATGGTTTTTTTAATAACATCCCTTTCTGCCGGTGTAATAGTTATTTTAAAGTCTTGGATGTCTTCTGTAAAGTTGAATTCTGTGTCTATCCAGTAAGAATGTCGAATAGCATCTTTGTAAGCTAATAATTGTGGATACTCGTAAGGTAGTATGTTTGTTCTTGTTTTAAAAATGTTTTTATTCATTGATTAAAGATTTTCCATTTATATCTAAGTTAAGTGACTTCAGTCTAGCTTCTACCTCAAACTCTACTTTCATTATAATAGACAGTTTTTCTTCTAACTCTTCATGTACAAGATGTCCAACCCAAGGCAATATCTCTGTTAAGTTAGATTGAACTCTAGGAATTCCTCTAAAAGTAGATATTTCTGTAAGTCTAAATCCTTCTATTTTAGAAAGATCATCGATTACGTGATTAATGAATGCTACTACTTGAGGTATCTCAATACCTAATCCTGCCCCATCAATGATAAGGTGGTGTACTCCGTTAAATTCTTCAGTTGTTCTCATAATGAATGTTTGTGTTATATGTATTGTTTGTAACCCATCCACTAAATGCAGTTGACTTGCGTTTGGACAGAAGTTTCTTTGCCTCTGTCTTGCTTATCAAATTTGAGGATAACAAATCTAGTACAATTATTAGTATTGACCTACTTTTTTTTACTTTTTTCTTTTGTTTTTGGTACATCTTTTTTAGGTGTTAGTTTCTTTTCTAATATTTTAAAAGCTTTATATATAGCTTTACTTTCTGCATCTCTTCTATCCTTAGCAGAATTACTAGGTAGATTAAGCTGTAAAGGTTCAATAATACGCCAAGTAAAACCTCCTTCTTCATAGTTTATATTTATGTATATATCATTAATATCAAAAATATCAAACAAACCACGTGGTGATTCTACAACAAGCGTTGCTAACTTATCATCGTCAATAGTTTGTGACCTAACAAATTCTTTAAATTCTTCTGGCATCTCATCATTTATTGTCTTCAATAGATTTTGAAGAAACCAAGATTGCACCTTTTTTTTTGTTAAAGGGTGATTTTCTAGTAACTTAATTGCTTTTTTCATAATTTTCTTCTTTAATTTTTGTAATATTTAATATTTCATTTGCTTCATCCCATCCAGTCCAGACTTCCATATCATCTGTCCAATCTATTCCTATTTTCTTTTCCCAAAACTCTATAAGATCTGGTGTTCTATTAAAAACTCTGTATTGAAGACTAATTTCATCTCTATGAAGACCTCTTTTCTTAATCTTAATTATTTTAGGAAACATCTTTTTAAAGTTTGATGAAAGTTTAGAATATTTACCTTCTCTAACAAGTTCAAAGTCTGATGAATACTTAAGATTTAACTTATAGATTACTACAATATATCCTTCGGAGTAATCATAGTCTTCTATAATGTTTTCTGTTCTATCATATTCATTGTCTACAAACAATCTAAACTCATCTAGGTCATTAGGTTTAAATAGAAGATATATAACTTTGTTTTTACCATAGTCTTCTTCTCTATCTTTGTCTGAAATAAATGCATTAACAAACCCAGTAGCACGTAATGCACCTTTGGGTATTGCTAATGTGGGAACCATAAATATTGTAGTTATAGTTTTATTCATTTTGTTTAATAATTTTATCTAACTCATCTTGAGTATATAGTTTTAATACTTTATAATAAAGTCTTGCTTGTTTCTTAGCTTCTGATGCATTACCTCCGTTTGTTTTTAAATAAGCCTTAAGAATTGCTTTAGTAAACTGGTAGTCTGTCATTCCTAAGTGCATGTTATTAGCACACCAAACTTTACCTATTCTATAAGCTCCTGGAATTCCATCACCGCTATCTCCTATTACTACTTGAGAAGCTATAGCTAGTCTACTTTCTTCTTTAGATATATGCTTAAACTCTCCTAGAGTGCTACCGTGACTTCTATAATCATAAAAAGGTATGTCAGGACAATTATAGAATACATCTTTATCTATAGCTGCTACAACACAATTGCCCTCACTTATAATTGTAGCATCATATACATAATCATCAGCTTCTGCCCCTATAGAAGGTATAGCATGAAGTTCATCTAACATGTAATCTGCAATTATTGGAATTAATGGATTCTTTTCTTTTCTATTAGACTTATAATCAGGAAACACTTTATATCTAAAATTACCTTGACCACCTATAAATATAAAAGTCTCTTGTATATTATAAAATGCTTCTATATTATTATGTATCTCATGTAATTTAGTTCTAGTTCTATACTTAGCTTCTTCTATTCTGTCTTCTTCTGTTGGAAACTCCATCAGAGAATCTTCAGGAAAGTGTGATGCAAAGTACATAATACTATCAGCATCTATTATCAACACTCTTTCTGTTTTATCATATTCTGAAGGCATATTTTTAACCTCTCTAACGATTATATCAACTTCTTGTATACCTGTTGTTCTAACGCCTTTGATCATAATGTGTCCAATTATTAGTTAGTTTAACTTTTTCTTCTATTATAATGTCCCCTTCACATTTTCTTATTTTATTTACAAAAGGAGAAAGCCTTTCTCTTGTTGTATTAGTAGGCCACCCAGCGTGAGATAAAAATAAACCATTCTTTGTTCGCTTAGCTATTTTATTATCATATAATAATAAATAAACTACGTCATCATGAACCCTAACTTCAGTGTTTGATAATCTAAATTTTTTCCTTGACTTAAATGCAGAATATGCATCTTCTGTTATCTGTCTCATAATGTATAATTTTTAACATGTTTAATTTCTCTAGTTAAGTATTCTAAAGCCTTGTTTAAATCTTCTAACTCATTGTCTTTACGACCTGCTCTAGTGAGATACTTAATCACATTACCTCTCGAAAAGGAAATATCATACTGGTGACAAAAGTCTATTACATCTAATGTATTCCGTGAGTCATAGTGACTTGGTTGAGTTATTTGTCTTAATAATTCTTTATCCATTTTTCTTCTTTTTAAATTGCTTTAACTGTTTTTCTAATTGTGTTTTTTCATCATGACAAGTCTTACAAAGTACTTGTAAGTTTTCTTGTTCACAAAAAAGTGTGTCTACAAATGGAGCTAAGTCCTCTGAACAGTTTAAACTTCCTGCAGGTTCTATATGATCTACATTAACTGCGTCTGCTTTAAACCAAGCTTTACACTTACTACATTCATATTCCCACTTCTGTCTTTTGTTAGGACCTTTGTATGCTCGCTGAGCTAACTTTTTACACTCAGCAATTGGTTTCCACCATCTGCTCTTTTGTCTTAATGCACTTCTAATCATAGACCAAAACATGGATTCTGTCATTGTGCCAGCGTTTCTGGTTTTCGGTACTCTAGACTTTTTTACTATTTTCTTTGCCATAATATTTTTATTAAAAAGGGAACAACAAATTTAGTGAAAAATATGATGCTCCCCTAATTAATTAATCTACCATACGAACTCTTGCAGTAATCTCAGCTTTCATCTCTTCAAGACTTCTAATAATATTACGTACATCTATAGACGATATATTTGGTAAGCTAAACTCATATTTGTTAGATTCCTTTGCGAAACCTTGTTTAACTTTATCCTGTAGATTATCAAGCTCACGTACAGCATATACCTCATCTAATTCAAGGGTATCAAACTGATTATCATGAAGAATAGTTGTAGCTTCTTCTCTTGGCACAGTCATGATTGGTAAATACTCAAAACATCTACCTTTATGTTTACCTATACCTACAACTTTCATAGGATTAATAAGTACTAGAACAGATTGATCACCACATCCTACATAATGTATCTGGTCAGAAGTGAAATGTAAACCAGCTGCAGCACAATCTTGTGTTGACCAGTTACAATCTTCCTGTGGCATATTCACCACTTTACCAATACGTATGTCAAATGTTTTAGTCCAATCATCTGTGAAACGATTCTCATGTCTGTTAGGTAAGTCTAAATATAAATCTGTAAGTTTACCTATTAGTTCTCCATGGTCCACTGTCACAATGTGTGTTACTTCATAAGGCTCTACTTCACCTGTACCATCACATGCATCACAATCTATCCACTCTCCTTCATTCCATTCATCTTCATCGTCATAATAGTCACCATCATCATAGAAACCACCTTCTCCATCACATTGTGGACACACTGTAGTTGTATATGTTTCTTCATGGTGTAGCTTATCTTCATGTACAAGCTTGTATTCACCATTTTCTAGAAACACACTATAGTCATCTGGACTCTTCTTCCACACTGCTTTCACCTTATTGTATGTGTTAGATACAAAATGTACAAGCTCTGGGCTACCGTGTAACGTTACTACATTACGCAAAGCTACAAAGAATCCTTGTTTAGTAATACGGAAACTGTTTTCCTTTAGAAATCTATATAACTCATGAGCTACTTCAGCTCTTGGATTAAGACAGCACCACATAAAGAATCTTTTAAGAGACAAAAACTTGTCATTGGTGCTTAAAGATTCATTGTTTTCTGTGCACTCCCAAGCTACTTGTATAAATTCTTCAACTAATATTCTTGGAAGAGATCTAGACATACCTTTTAGGTAAACTGAACCATCTTTTACAGTAAACTCGCCTGACAATTCTAGCTGAGCAGAACCTTTTTGTAAAGCTCTTATTTTTTTAACTTCAGTTTCTCGTTCTACTTTATCATTGACTACGTTAGGGTCGCTAACTATCATTATAATTTCAGCAAGATCTTTAGCTGACTCAACTGCATGAAAGTCTTCTTCTGTAGCATTCATTTTAGTCATAATAGAATAATCTGACATAACAATAGTCATTATGTTATTTACAAGCTTTACATTTACATAAGGCTTTTCTGTAGGTTCAGAAGAATTCAATTTTGAATCTTCTTCCATCAAGCTCTCTAACTTGTTGCTAATTACTTGATCAATTGAGTGTTCTATCTTTCCTTTGAACCACTCTAAACTTAAAAATTTACTCATTTTTCTATTTGTTTTTAATTATTAATTGTTTTCTTTTAATTTATATTCAATACGACCTTCTAACTTATGATAATCCATCATGTTAGAAATAATTTCTAGGAATTCATTAATTGCCCTCCAATACATTCTACCTATTAAAGTATCTATATATCCATGATTGGTTATAGTTTTATTTACTTTTATATAAGTATGCCAAATTGTAGAATCAAATAGTTTATTTTCTAGTGCAAAATCTGACATTACCTTTAATATATCTTCATTAGAAATGCTTCTTGGCATATGTGAATGTTGATAGACATCTAATTGCTCAATGTCTGTACCTAATGTACTATGTAGTTTATTGATGTAAGAAATACCATCTCTAGAAAATATATCTGAATATTCACCTTTAAGTTTTTTAATTTTAAAAGCTGTTACAATTTGTTTAAACTTAATATTTTCACCTTTCATAAATTCATCATAGTGCAATATGTTATCTTTCTCAATTGCTTTCATTCCGTCTAACTCTCTACCAGACACTGTAATTAATACAATATCATTACGTTGAGCTACCTTATATAAAGGATCTAGCTTAAGAAAATCATCATGGTGTGTAAAGATAATTAAAGAAGTGTCATTTACATTACTTACGTTTAGTTTACCTGCTACAAATTTACAGTTTCTACCATCGTTATATCTTAATAACTCTGAAGCAACCTTACATGAAACATCTCCTTCAAGTTTAGGAGATCTAGAATCTCTAGTTTTTTGAGTTTTAAGCAATGTTGCAGCTTTTTTATCATCAAGCCACTGTTGACAAACTTCAATGTCATCAACTAAAGGAATGTCTTTTATCAGTTCACTAACCATCCATTGAAACTCTTTTATCACTTCTCTCCATATATTTTTAGAAAAGTTCTTAAGGTTAAGAATTTCATAGTATGTATTGTTTCCAGTATCAAATCTATCACCTAGTCGAAGCTGACTAGTTTTTTTAATAAACTTAGTAATGTTTGCATCTTCTCTTAGAAACTTAATATAAGATTTCTTATTTCCTCGCATAGCATCCTTAAATATGTAAAAGTTTTTGAAATCAGTATCCCAACTAATGCTACCTCTCCAGGAACTTTTTACTTCTGATAATCTAGAACTTTCTAATCTATATTTAACTTCATACTCACGCATTAAATAACCATGTTTAGAAGTCTTAACCCAAGAATGTAAGTCAATGTGCTTAAGCTTAGGTATAACAGGTTCTGCTATTTTTACTTTAGCATAACTAACTAGAACTGATATATTTAAATTTCCTTTTCCTCCTAAATTGACATAACGGTCTTGTTTTGTGTAGTGACGAATAGCAGCTATAACATCTGTATTAGTTGTATCAATAGTTTCATTATACTTGTTCACCATATAATCACCTACTTCAGAAATCTTATTAAGTATTGTTGCTTTAGCTTCTGAAGTATACCTTAGGGCTTCTCTATTTGGTGTAGGAAATAATCCATCTGATAGAGTAAATCTTAAACCTAAAGGTAGATTTATAGTATCTATGCCTAACTTCTGAAAGTCTAATGGATAATATACATCATCTAAACAAACATGTAAATTAGAATCACTTGATAGCTCAGAAAATTGAAACGTTTCAGATCTATATATAACAAAGTCATTATCTACTACATTATCTGTATCAAAGTATACATTTTGAAAATAAGCCAGTTGTTCTTTTATTTTTTTTTCAAAATCCCATCTATCTGATCTAGAGACTGGAATAATTACTTTTACACCGTTCTTTTCAGTTGTGGGATTTTCGTAAATTAAATCAATGCTGTTAGTATCTTCACCCTCATACATCATGTACTTACGTTCTACACCATCTTTTCTACATGTAAAATAGAAACTACTGGCATAAGCTAGAGGAGCCTTGAAACCAAGACCCATCATACCAAGTTCTGTATTACTGTCACGTTTAGTAGATTTACCATACTTGCTAATAATGTTTTTTACATCATTATCATCTAAACCAATACCAAAATCCTCTACAGAGAATTCGTAATTATACTGATCATTTGTTCCAAATTTAACAACAATTGGGGACTGAACCTGCGCTCTTCTATGACTATCTAGAGCGTTACTAGCACACTCTCTAATAGCTGAGCCTATTGAATCTGAATAAAGATTCTTACTTAACATCTGCATCAATACTTGTGCAGAATCTAAGTCTAGGGACATTCCTATACTCTCATTCTTTAATCCTGATTGTAGGATATTTGCTTCTTTTTGTTTTTCTAAAATCATTTCTGTTCTTATTTATTAATTATTATCTCCTCGTTTTACTAACCAGATTGATTTATAATCAAAATCAAATCTTACGTTTTGTTTATCATCTGCAAACCTTTGTCCAAATTTGCTGTTTATTCTATTACATACAGACGCTGTCCATCCCATATAGGGTACTCCATTATAATTTTTGTATTGTTTCTGTTTTGGTGGTCTTACAATTTGCATGTAGTTAAGATCTAGACCTCGTACAATTACTTCATCTCCTACTTGGAGATCTTCCATTTTAATGGGCATGTTTACTTTTTTGTTATCCATTTTGATTTTTATTAGTTATGTATATTTCTTTAAAGTTTAAATCCACTTTTGCTATTGGATCGTTTTCATTAGGCACTCTGAACTCATACGTTTTCCAGGTATTAGTCCAAGTTCTATTAGTATAAGCATTTGTACCTGTTGTTGTCTTCATTACCATAGCAACTCTACACTTTGTAGCAACGTATCGTGTTTTACCATTGTGCCAAGTTTTTAGTCTACTAACTCGTGGAGCTTCCTCCACTATATAATATCTCATCTCTGAGCCTTGGTTAGTAATAATTTCATCTCCTGGTTGTAATGTCCCAGCGTCTGTTGTTAATGTTCCTCTCATTTTTCTGTTTTTTAAAATGGATTTTCGCAATCTTTTAGCCAGTTGATGCTATATCCGTTAGTTTGCATTAATAATTGATCTATTTTACTAAAGACTCCTTCTGAGTCCCAATCTATTCCTTTATAAGAAGCACTGGCCGGGTGACTTACTACAAAAGAATGAGAGAAAATTCCTGTATATCTTTGATACTTACCTGCATCTTTACCAAAGAAAACAACTGGAACTCCTAAAGGAACAAGTATGTACTCAAACAAGTACTTAATAAAGGGTTCCCATATTTGTAAATGAGAACCTGCTTTATTTTTCTCTGTTGTCAGAGCAGCATTAAGTAAAAGAACACCTTGTTCAGCTAAATAACTAAGGTCTGGCGTTGGGTCATAACTTAGATTCATACCATTATGAAACTCAGTTTCAAATGCTTTATAAAGCTGTGTTAAAGAAGGTTGTATAAATTGTGTAACAGAACAACTCATCATTAAACCATCAGCTACAGGTAAATCATTTTTAAAAGTATGATATGGACACATTCCCATCATTACAAACTTTAGATCTTCTAAATCTGTTAACTTAAAAGCTTTCCATACATTACTAGACAATGGTGCTACTTGTTTACCTCTCTTGCTTTCTTTTTTAAGATGCTCATAGATAACTTTGCACTCATCGCTTTCTATAAAAGGTTTCATTTTTTCATGCCAACTTGGATGAAAGTTTTCTTTAAATTTATTCCAATTCATTATATTTGTGTCTTATATTATACATTATGTCAGTACAAACCTGACCTTTATACTACAAATCAACTTAATCTTCCCATTGTTCGATTGCTGTTAATTTTATATTAGATGATAAACACTGCGCACAGTCAGTTTCTTTTGTGTTGCTAATAAAGTCATCTTTACAGTCATTACAATAGTATTCGTATTCAAATTTTCTCATATTATTGATTTTATCCAATTAATTAAACTTACTTGTGGTGTCCAACCCAAGTCTTTCTTTATTTTACTTATGTTGCTTAAAGATCTCTTAGCTTCTTTTCTAGCAGGTATAAATTTTATATTATTACTAAATGCTTTAGCAATATCTATGATCTTTACCTCCTGACCAGAACCAACGTTCCAAGTTCCTTTAGTTCCTATTGCAGCTATGATAGCATCAACTACATCTTTAACATATACAAAGTCTCTGGTCTGTTGACCATCTCCTGTTACTGTTAGCTCAAGATTATTCTTAAATTGATTCAGAAAGATAGGTACAGCTGATAGGTATCCACCTTCATTGAGCTGTCTCTCTCCAAAAACATTAAAGAATCTTAATACTGCTACAGAAACATCATCTGGTACTGTTTTACAGAGTGCTTCCATCATATACTTAGATGTTGCATATGGATTCAATGGGTCTAAATCACTATTTTCTGATAGAGGAAAGCTTCTTGAATTACCATACACAGCAGCTGTAGAAGCTACAACTATCTCTTTACAACCACACTGTTTAATAGCCCATTCAAATAAAAGAGCTGAACCATCAACAATTTGATCATGGTACTTCTGTTTATTATTTAAACTTTCTTCTACAGACACAGGCGCTGCTAAATGAATGAGTGTATCAAACTGCATATCAGGTAAATGTCCCCACATAGCATTACCTACCTCGTAGATTATTACTAAAGGTTGAGGCTTTAATGGAAATAAGTTCTTAACCTTTCCAGTGCTAAAGTTATCAAGGATTATTATCTCTTGCCCTAGCTTCTGTAGTTGTTCACATAAATGACTTCCAATAAAACCTGCTCCTCCTGTTATTAATACCCTACTCATTAGTTTATACATAATGCACTTGTTTCTACATCTATCTCATCTGGGTTTATGTTCATCACTCCTGTAACATATGCATTCTCTAATCCTTCTGTATTCATAATTGATGGACTGTAGAACACTTTCTGATAAGAGTTACCCTCTGCATCTTGAGAATAGATTACTTCTAATTCAGCTATCTCAGGATTTTTCTTTAACAACTGTGTAAGGTTGTTTACATATTCATTAACTTTCATAATCATGCATTTAGTTCTTCAAATAATTCTAATTGTCTACGTGGGTCAAGTGGTTGATTAACATTAGAATCAACATCTTCAGTGTATATTCCCATTTCTCTCCTGAAAAAATCATGACAAGCTATATGGTTTTTCATCCATAACCTAGGGTGGATGTCTTTCATTACAAAAGTTGTATGGTTATACATCTCCCATAAATTATTCTTTGATCCGTAATCATGAGTTGGTTTTACAAGCTCTCTTTGTAATTTTGCTGCTTGGTTTGGAAGTATAAATCCTTCATGTGCAAACATAACTCCTAAAAGTTCTGCTTTTTTTCTATCAGATATTTCATGAGACTTCATTAATTCACGATCTGCTTGCATTGTTTTAAATACATCTCCTGATTGTTTGATATATTCTGTAATTGCTTGTGGTGCAAATGTCTGTATGTCTCCTACGTGTTTACTTTTAAAATGTCCATGATCTCCTGAAACCATACCGTTTTCACAAACAAACACTTTAGTGCCAATTGCAAACTTTAAAGTTGTAGTTTTATCATAACTATTTTGCCACGCTATCTGTAACTGCATCTCATTATCTTGTACACTTGAGATAGAATATTTACCTGTAGCCACTTGGCCTTCTCTGCCAGAAATGTATGACTGGTCTGATAATTCAAAACCTGATTGGTATATACTTTCTAAAGTGAGATCTATTAACTCTTGATGACTTACTGGTTTGTAAGTTCTAGTCTGTTTTGGTACTACAGCTGAAAGCATTTGATCTTTAGCTGACGTGTATGTGCTTATTTTTTCCATTATTTTATTATTTTATTATTTATTAAATATTCTTCTATTACTTTTAATCCATAACGTTTAGCCAAGTCTGCCCAGTCATTAATTCCTTCTTCTAGGTATTTTCTTGGTACATTACAGTAATCAAATCCAAACTTCTTTGTAATTACTTTAGAGTTCTCTACACCGGTCTTATCAGAATCAAAAGATAGTATCTGTCTGTCAGAGTTAGCTCTAATGTATTCTAGATTGTCTTCATTAAAACATCCTATACCTTCGTTCTGCACTGCACAACATGTAGGGAAGATCTTCTTCATTACCATATAATCTTTCTTACTTTTAGTTATGAATGCTGTATGACAATTTTTAATGTCTTCTAGGCCATCCATAGCTGTAATAGGAACATTATTAGGTACCCACTTGTATCTCTTATCAGCATTTGGTCTATATATCTTCCATCGACCGTCATATAAATAACCAAAGGTTAATTCATTAGAATCTACTACCCAACGTTTCTTGTTGAGAAATAGCTCACTAATAGAATAAATATTATTTTCCTTAAGATCATTTTCATCTTGATAGTAATCATTCCAATAGTCTAACTCTTCAGTTGTAAAAGGTTTTGTCTTAACTTGTACAAAAGAATAAGACTTTACATTAGGTTTCTTACTTGGTTGTTTATACTTTGATACTATATTCTTATAGTTTTTTACTTTGTTATTTGATATACCAAGACCAAAATCAAAATCTATTTTTCTTAGAACTTCGTTATAACTACTACACATGTATAGCATTTTTACAAATTCAAAACAATTACCTTTCTTACTACTGTCGCCAAAATCATAGAATGTAATTCCATTCTGTGTTTGGTTGATTATAAAAGATGGTGTCTTTTCTTCTCTAAAAGGTGAGTAGGTTTTAGTGTTTAGTTTCCAATCACCGTGTGGCATATAATATTTAAAGATGTCAAATTCAGATATTTTATCAAGTATACTTTCGCTATTTAGCTTTATAATTCTTATTCCTCCTATTGCCATAATTTATTGGTTAAAAAAAGCCCCACATTTCTGTAGAGCTTTTATTATTAATTTACAAAATACTAATAATCAGAACCGTCATCAGAAATGTAGTCATCTGATGCAACTAAATTATCATCAGGATTATAATCTTCTATCTCTTTAAGAATGTAATAGTCTTTACAACCATATTCACCTGCAACTTTAACTACAAATCTTTCATGTGGTCTAAGATCTCTTGATTTACGACTTTTAAGAGAGTTAACCACTTTGTTGTCTGTATAATCTACAAGTCTAAATTGTTTCATACTGTAACCAGCAAGGAATGCCTTATTATAAATACCTTGATATTCCTTTGTTTCACCATCACGTTCTTTAACAACTACTGTAGCTAATGACACAACGGAATTACACCACTCACCATCAATTTGATCTTTAAGATCTTTAACATTACCTCGCATAAGCTTAGTCCAATCTAAAGTTAATACAGTTTCTGCTTGTCTATAGTCTAGATGACCTAACCATGTACGCATAAAATCATAAAGATCTTCTTCGCCAATAAAAGCAACTCTAACTTCACGATCTTTAGTAAACCATTCAAATAGGTTGCTCTCTTCATCAGCCCAGGATGTCATACCTACACTATTTAGATATTGTTTTTTAGTTCCGTCTCTGTTTTCACGCTCTCTATCTTCTAGAAAGAATGATACTTTAAAGTTCTCATTGTTTTTAATTTCTTGAAGCCATACATCAACACGTAAATAAGTGTTACCGTCTCTTGTTTCACCTAGATATTGTGTTGCTTTACTGTCTTCACTTAATTCAATATTAAGTTTATCTTTATACTCTTCGTTAGTTGGATTGATAGCTATAACATTAGCTTCAAATAATCCTACTTTTTTACCGAATTTAGTCTCTTGTCCTCCTTGAGATTCTCTTCTTACTCCTCCAATTGTACTCATAAATTTTAATTTTAATTGTTATTTATTTATTAATTATAATACTCTACTATACTATCTCTTACCATCTGTAAGTCGTTTGGTATTCTTGTTGATTCAAACATACCATCTGGACTCTTTGCAGGTTTCTTACGAAATCTGTTTGTTAAGAATTCATATGTTGCACCACTCTTTGTTTCTTCTACATGGGTGTACAAGCATACAGTTAAAAGTCCTTCTAACAATACTTGATTGTCAATTAACTTACCAGCTGTTTTAATCTTGTATCCTACTATTTCTCCACTATCCTCTATTGTTTCAGGGTGAGAAAAGTAAAAGATAACTAGGTCATCACGTAATGCTCTAGCTGTTCTAAACATGTCAACCATGTCTTTAGCCATTACACTAAACTTTGTAAATCCAGTCTCCATAGCTTTCTCTACCATTCTGAAACCCATTAAGTAATTACTGTCTTCTATGACAATAGTTTTGATGTGTGGGGCTTTCTCCGAGATAGTTCTAAGCAACCTTGTAATGTCAGTTGGATCATCTACTTCTTTGTAATTCTTGTTTTCTGCGTTGTAAAGTTTCTGAGAACCTTTGAATGGTAACTCTTTCTTTGCAACATTAATAACATAGGTTTCTTCAGGGTTAAGGTGCTTCACTGCTGTTGACTTACCTGTCCCTGTTTCGCCAACAATTCCAATTAATTTTGAACTCATTCTTATTTATTTATTTATTAATATTAGGTTTACAAATATACGATATTTACACGTATTTTATCTTGTTTTTGTCAAAGAATTCAAGGGCTTTATCAAGCCACTTGCCTTCTACTTTCTCATCAGATGATATAATATATATCTGTGCTTTTTTATCTGGAGTATCATATTCCATAGCCATACATCTATTAATCTTCTGAGCTAGATTCTCACCATTACTATCAAAGTAATTAATGATAACCTTGTTTAATGGTTTGTATGTAACTCCTGTATTACCAATCTTTACAACTGCCATGTGGGTACCTTCTCCTTCTGCAAAATTCTTAAGGGCATCTTTGTCTTTAGATTTGCTATGGTAGGAAGGAATACCGAGACTATCTGCAATTGATGTAACACCACAAAACACTAGTATTCTTTGTTCCATGTTATCATTCAATATTTGCTTAGTTTTTTCTTGCTTAGCTAAACTATTTTGAATTAGTCTCATACGTGCTAGACGCATAAACATACTATTCCCACCAGAGTACATCATCTTGTTTATAACACCACTAAGGTATTTAAACTGTTGAAGTTCTGTTTTTTTAATTTTACCCTTACCATACTCATTACGAGTTACGTTATCTAAAGGTACCTTAATTACATTTATTTGGTAGTCAGCTATAACACCTTCTTCAATAGCTTTTTCTATAGGGTAGTGTGCAATTACTGATATACCAAGTTCATCTCTTAAGGTTCTGGTGGTCCATTTAGATAAGGTGCCTGTAAGGCCAAGTATGTTATCATTGACAGAAAATAAATCTACACAGACACCTATCTGGGCCTCTGATAATAAATGTATCTCATCAATAACAACAATGTCAAACTCTGTACCTGCCTGCTTATTTAAGGACCTGTGAGTAGTGTAAGTTATGTTATCATTAATGTATCCCATCTCTTCAAATTCCTCTATCCAAGATTGTTTAATCTTGTTATCAGGATATGCAATCAACATAGTACAACTGTCGTTCATCTGGTTAAGGATGTTTATAGTCGTTCTAATCTTACCAAACCTAGGACATAAGTTTAAGATTCCAAACTTACCATGGTTAAGCCAAGTTTCTGCAAACTCTGCTTGTCTTTTGTCTCTTAGTGTCATATCGTTCGTATGTGTTTTTTTAATTCCTGTATGCATACATAATATCTATTATATATAGCGCTTATCTCTGCTCTTTCTTTTAAAGGAAGCTTGTGCTCGATGGCTCTATCTTTAGCCTCTTTAATTTCAGTGAGTCTCGAATGTAATAACTCTATAGGTTCTGTCATGTTATAAAAAATGATTTATTAATTACTGCAGAATAATCTGCATCTGTTATCTGTTTTCGTTTAGGTAATTCTTTAAACATACCAATTTGTCCTAGAAAACCTAGACCAATTCTGATATCATCCTCACCATAACTATTCTTAATAACACGTAAGCTTCTAAAATACTTACCACCAAATTCATCCTTAAGTTTGTTTAAGTCATAACCTGACGGATCTTCTACTTTATAACGCATAGGGTCAAAGAGCGCCATACATACATCAGAGTCATTCTGAGTAGTAGAACTGTCTGCAAAGTCTTCTAACTGTGGCTCAACGTCACCATTCTTTATTCTAGTGGGATTAGCTATAGATCGATTGAACTGACTAACAACAACAGGTGAGTAACCATAGAAGTCACGTGCATATCGTAACTCATCACTCATTTTGTCAATTGCTTGCTTTTTAGTAGGCTGTGCACTTGTTGTCTTCAACAAACCTATGTGATCTAACACAACTAATGTTATCTCGTTAGGGTCATCAGGTATATATCTTTTATTATATTTATCTACCTGTATTATCTCACCACGAGATAATGCATAATCTTTTAACTCTTTAGCTATACCTACTGGATTCTCTGGCCCATCAATGATTGTAACTATAGACTCAAGTTTGTTCATATAGTCTTCATATTGTAAGAACAAATCATGTTCGTCTTTAGTCATCTTACTGGTCCAGCCTAGTAGTTTGTTAACTGGTATGATAACACCCTGATCAATAAATATCTTTCTACACGTCCATTTAGCTAACTTATAAGTCTGACTACGCTCCATTGATCTATACCATACTTTTACCTTTATTCCAGACTTCTGTCCTTCCTTAGACAAAGCCCAGTCTACAGGGTTAAGTACAAATGCGTCATCAATGAAACTAGTCTTACCTGAACCAGTCAACCCACCAATCAAATAGTACATTGACTTTCTAATGCCAACATATCTATTTAACCTATCAAAACCCATCGGTATTCCACCACTGTTACCGGCTAAACCTTTGTCTACTTCTTCTTTTAGTAGTTGAAATCCCATATTTTATTTTTTGTCTATTACATCTACTTCAGTCCATGCTGCTAAATGCACCACTTCACCATCATCTCTGGTGCAGTAACTATACATTCCATCTATAGACCTGAAGTTCAGTTCTTCTCCTTCTGTAATTTGAGGAGCTCCTGGTGGTACTTTGTCCTCAACTATTATTTTAATTCTGCTATTTCTTGGTACGTCGTATAATTTCATAATTTCTAATTTTAAATGTCTGTTGATCCTGTTGGTTCTGATTCTTCTTCTTCCATAATTTCCATAAACGCTTCGTAGGTACGCTGATTGAGATAAGTTAGACTGTTTTGCATGTAAGTAATTCTATTTTGTCCTGACTTAACTGACATTGTAACTTTTTGCATTACCTCAAACTTTAAAGCTTTGATTAATTGCTCAGCAGTATGTTCTCCTTCTAAAAGTATCGCATCAAATTTAACTTTACATGAATTCTTGTCTTTTCTAATTGCTCTAGTTCCTTTAAAGCTCTTACCTTTATACTTAAATGTATCTGTGCTAGGATATTCTTTCCACCACTCTTCAAAGTATGTGGACTTTGGTTTTTTCTTTACAAACTTTTTTTCCGTAGTGCTCTCATCTACAAACAATAATAGATCTTTACCCACTGTTGTAAGTTTTTCTTCATCTTTTGTTATAAGACCTTTTCTTATAAGTGATTGATAGATAGCAGCAAGACGCATGCTGTTCTCATAAAGAGGCACTACGTCATACTGGTTTTCTATTAATTTTAATAAGTATATTATGTCTAAGTTATAACTTTTTTTGATGAGCTCTTCGAACTTCTGTGGTGATATGTGTAACTTCATCCTTTAATGGTTTTATAACTTTAATAATAGCAGGCTTTCTATTTTTAGCCTCTTGACTTAGCCATTCTTGATATTCTAGTTCTATCAAGTACTGGCGTTCTGCAGCATACACTTTATCATTAGCGTACGCTGCATGTTCCCAGTCTTCGTTAATTAACCTAGACATTCTTTTTCTTGTTTTTAGATCCTTTAGGTCTTCCTGGTCCACGTTTAGCATTCTTACTACCTTTTGGTCTACCTCTTTTGGATTTCTTAACTGGTTTTTGAATTGGTTCAGCTCTAAATATTTCATAAGCTGTATACGCTAATCCTAACATTAAAATTACTACTACTACTACTGTTACTGTTTTCATTTTACTTGTTTTTATTTATTAATATTAATCTTTAATTCTTAATCCGTATTGGAGGTTAAACCACTCGAATGTTGTATTTGCTTTACTTGTATTAAACTTGAACACTTTCTTTAGAGCTTTTATAGAATATTTCCTAAACTCTATAGATTGATCTTTTGTCATTGTCCAGTTAAAATACCACTTATCATCATCAAGAGTATCCACTAATCGTTTTCCAACTATATCTAGTTGATACTCAATCAAATGTCTTGTAATGGTTGATCTATTTATTTTAGATTTTCTTTTCATTAGAATAAACTTATTTGATTAGGAGCAGCATAAGATTTTTTAATTCTTTTGCCTCCTGTTGTAATCTTAGTTATTAATTTTTCAGCTTTATTTATATAATATGTATAGTTTATATTATCTAACTTACTTGCGTTTGGTAAATAATTACAAACATGACACAACCATTCTCCAGCTTCAGCTTGTGAACGTTTAGCAGCTTTACTTGTAGACTCATCATTTCTAAGCTTGTAAATCTTTTCTCCATCATTAGATACATAGTATCTTATAAGTTTATTATATTTACTAGCCTCTCCTGTAATTATATTGATACCTTCATAATGAAAGTCTTTAGAAGCTTTCTTTCTAATGCAAAAGTCAAACAAGTTCTTATGTTTTTCTATAGTTTCCCTAACCGGAATGTTGTTTACATAATACTGTTCTAATGCAATAGGAACAATTCTAGCTGACTTGTTCTTGTGAAGTTCAAAGTCTGTAAGAAAGTCTCCTTTCTTTTTAACATAACCATTAGGCATAATAGCTATATAATCATTGACGGTTGAAAAGATTATCTTTTTGTAGTCTGTTCTTTCCAAAATATACTGTGTTGTCTCAGACCACTCTGCATTTATTTCATGCATTTTAGGTATTAGATCTTTCTTAACTCTTACAGTTACACCGTCTGTATTAGCAGAAATAATCTGAATGCCACTCATTTCATATAATTCAATAAGCATCATTAGACTAAGTTCACCAGTTATAGTAGTGAACATAGTTAACTGCCTATCATAAATCCATGATAGCATATCAGATGACTTTCCATAAACAGAATTTACTGCAAGCTTAAGAGCTCCAATAATACCTTTAGTTTTACCATCCTTTGCTCCAGTAGCTTTCAGTTCAAGTCTTTTCTCAAACATCTGCTTGTAGCCAAATAGAAACTCTTTTCCTAAATGTGCAGGATATTTTGCATTGTTAATAATAATTGCAGGATAATAACTAGCCACATCCCAATCAATAATTTCATATTCTTCATCTGCCTCAAAGACAGCTGGTTTATTTTCTGTATGTAACCCACCTCTCATAAAAGAATAAAGATTACCATAGAAATGAATATGTTCTTTAAAGTCATCTTGAAGACCAAGCTTCATACCTTTAATATTAATAAGAAACTTCTTTAGCTTTGTTGTTTTAAACTTAACATACGGTGCTATACAGTTTTTCATATCTATACTCTTTCTAAAGTATCCTTTTCTAGGAAGCTCTTTAATATCTATACCTTTCTCTTCACAGTAGTACTTCTTGATAATCTCATCACCAATTTTACTGTCAGAATAGTTAAGACATTCTATACCAAACTCTTCTTGTATGTTTAACCTTAACTGTATTTGATCATTACTTTTATACAACGGATGATCAGTGTCACCCACAGTAACCTTATAAAACTCATAAGTAGCATCTACATCATTAAAACAATACTGGAGCGTTAAGAACACCTCGTCCTTAGTCATGTTTGTTTTAGTATAATGTATAGGCATTTCTTCGATGTTCTCTAAGTCCATCTCAAACTCTAACCTCTTGAGACTAACACGTCTGTTCTTGTTATCGTAGTGATGTATCTTAAATAAATCTAACTGTTTCAGACTTAACTCATGTTCTCTATACTCTGGAAAAACATCATAATTAGCATCATGTATAACATCTTGAGCTTTCTGTGCTATCATTGCACATATTTCTAGACCAGTACCTTCATGCCAGTTTTCACAGTTTCTAAGTATCCATTCTACAACTTGAGCATCAAAACGTAAGTTATTATAACCCACCCAATATGATTCTTTGTATGTTTCAGTATATTTTACGAATGAATCTAGTTGATTTTGCCACTTGCTAACTGTAAAGCTTCTAGGTGTTTTACCAGGCTGCATACATACAACTATGAAGCATTCTTGCATAGTTTCTATGTCATATATAATTACATCTTTAATCATTTTGTTTGTTTTTATAGTCGTTATAGTCTAAATAGAACCCAATGCCTACAATTATATGCAAACCTACACTGCTTAGTAGTTCGTATAGGTCATGAAAATTATGTATAGACAGGTGAATATGACCTACTATCCAGAATGGTATAGCTAGCTGTTGGCTTATCCATCTAATTAGAAAGATTAATAGTTTCATAAAATATGTTTAAGTATGTTACAAAAGTAATGAATTTAGTTAGATTACCAAATAGAAAACCCACCACAATTCTTAAGAAACTTAATAAATTCCTTAATCAACCACAGAGGTGTACCGTGTGAAGGGTAATATACATTTCCATCATCACTAACGATACTAGTAAACATAATTGTACCATAAGGATAATCTTTGTTAAGTTTCTCTGTTGTCTCATCATCTATTAATCCCTGACTTCCTCTTTGATTCCAAGAATTCATGTTACAATAAATTACATCCTCAGGATCTATTAAATTATCTTCTTGATCAACAACTTTTTCTAGTGCATCTGCTACAGCATTACACTCTTGCCAGTTATCTAACCCCATGCCATCATTACCCATCCATTCATCAAAGTTAAACTTAAGTTCATGTTGTTCTGCTGCATGTTTACATAACATAACTATCGGTCTCCAGGACCACCAATTACTTCTAAAGTAATAACCAGGGTTATTATGTTCCCATTTCTCTACTGCGTCCCAGTATTCTTTCTTTTGCTTATCAGTAACACTGTCATCATTGTAATCAATCTCAGGTTTCTTGCCTATTAACTTTGGCGCTTTGCCATAAATATCTACTCCCATAATTATTTGATTTTTTTATATGCTGCTAGCATTTGTTTCTCGTTTTTAACGTATTTATTATTTATCTTAAGCATCCATCTTTGAAATGCTTGTCTTCTTAGTATTTTATTTGCACCTGTTGCCATATTAAATAGTATCTTCCCAATAAGGGTCTGGTTCTTCTTGTTCGTTAAACTCTGCATGTTCTTTACAATCAGAGCATCTATCTGTGTCATACCATCTTGATGCGCCACAGCAATCACTTAGCTCTTCCATTAGTATCTGTAATCATTATTATCAAAGTCTTCCCAATCTTCTGGCCATAGAAGTTTGCCTATAAATTTTCCTAGCACTAACGCTATAGCTGCTAAGCCTAACCACATAATTGTTTCCATAATTCTAATTGTTTAAGTTTATTATTAAATTTCTATATCTTCGTCTTCATCATCTAGTAATCCACGTAAAATGACAAGGTTTTCTTCGTAAATAGGAAGAATTCTACCCTTCTCTAACTCATCATCATCTACAAGGATTTCAATGAGTCCATCAAAGTCTCTCATGACTATGTTCATTTCCTTGACTGTAAAGTCTTGTAGTTCTGTTTCATGCATAGGATGATCGAACCATCCTATTTCATCAGGTGTTGCTACAACCTTACCATCCTCATCTATTAAATAGGGATAAACAGGGAAACCATTGTTCATGTAAACTATTTCTGTGCTATGTTCAGCAATATTAAATCCAGAACTACTTAATGAAAACAACTCTAGATGTTCTTTTTCTTCACTACCAGGGTATAAATGATTCATAAATATCATTTCTTCGTTTAATTCATCTGCGTCATAATGACGAAAATGTAATTCAGTTGCTATCCACATTATATTCTCTTTTTAGGTGTTGGTGACATTAATTCATAAACACTGTATTGTGATGACAGTCTTAGTAATATGTGAAGCATTTCAGCTTCTTCTATTGTCCATTGTTCTTGACCGGCAATCTCAAACACTTTTACATGTGTTTTATTTATGTCTAGCTGCATACATAATTTATCATCACAATATAACATGTGACTTTCTTGTAAATCATTATTCATTACTAAGTAATCATAAGCATGTACATCATCTACTATGACTTGCTCTTTGTGAAGGTGTTTTAGTTCCATTTTTTAAGTTTTATTTAATAGTTCGTTTTTTATTTTTAATAACTTCGGCAGCAAACACTATTTAGTGACGAAGTATAGTTTTTCTAGAATAATCCATAGAGGTGATATTTAAGTTTTATTTCCTCACCTCGTTTTATATCTCTAATTGTTAAAAGATGTAGTGTTTCTTCTACAACTATTAACTGCACATTAGGATCTTCACTATGATTAATGAATCCACCTAATGGAGTTCTTATATAATTGTGCTCATAATTTTCATTACGCACATGAGTTATTCCTAAGTCAATACCTTTAAGAAGTTTTTTTCTAGCAAACACACCTAACCCATGTATTGAAGATTTTCTTATTGTAAGACTTTCTGGTAATGGTTTATACATCTTTTATTATTTTAATCATCTATAATATTGCTACTTCAACCCATCCTTTTTCTGAATAACTTATTTCTGCAACATAGCCATCATCTTTGAGTTCTTGTTCTAATTCTAATGCAGCTTCCCACAATTCTGGTTCAGGAATTTCATCATGTTCATTGTCATGACATATAGCACCTTGGCACTCGTAAAATTCATGTTCTTGATTCCACTCAAATCTCCAGTTGTCAATTGTTTTGTATTTTTCCATTTTATTTTTCTATTGATAATGTTATGTTATTCCACTTTCCTCCTTTTAATGATTGATCAACTAAAAAGTCTATTCTTTTAGTCCATCTTTTATTCATTCTGTCTTGTACTGTCCATAGCCCATCCATTGAACCTGCTCCTTGAACACAAACAACAGTTCCAAAAGTATACCCTAGAGGTTCTAAATCTCTGGACACAGCAATCCATCTATGACCTCCAGGATTATCTTTATCTATAACTTTGTTAGACGCTGTTATAAATGGTGTATCATCTGTTTGTCCAGGAACAGCATGATAAATTGTTGCTGTCACTGAAACTTTAAGTGTAAACAGTATTAGTATTAACGTTTTCATATTTCCATTTTATTTAAGATTAATGCTTCTATTTCTTCTATAGTCTCATAATGTAGAATACCAATGATATCTTGATCTCCACATAATATTATATGTGACTCAAACTCTGCAGGTGCTCCTGGGTAACCACTACCATCAGATGATACGTAAGTTATTTCTGATTCACCTGGACTGTAATAACCAGTAACAGTAAGTGCTACTTCTAAGTATTTTATATCTATACTAATTTTCATAATTATTTATCTTTAATTTCTACATACTTTCCTTCAACCTTATCAATGCTATAAACATCAAGATATCTATAAAGAGTTCGCTCAGTTATTTCTAACTTTTTAGCAGCATTAGCTTTATGTCCATCACATCTGTTCATAGCTTTGATAATAAGTATTATGTGTGCTTCTCTAATCGTCATTCATCAACTCTTCTAGCTCATCTATTGCCTCTTCTACAAAAACACTGTCCATATCATCTACATAGATAGTTACTGGTTTTTTAGATTTTGCACTGTCTTCAAAGTTGTACCTAATAAATTCTACCAAAGCATCACTTAAATCGCTATCATAGTAATTGACATTTTCATTTACGTGAATGTTATTAATGTCACTTGTAGCTATATACACTGAATAGCCATCAGCTGTTGATTCTTCGTAAATGTAATAAGCGTGACTATTTGCCCACTCATCTGATATTGTAAACTTAAAATGTTTCTGTACTGCTTCTAGATTTTTCATGTTTTTTATTTTATTAGTTGTGTTATAATTAGTGACATTCCTATAATTGCTATCACTATTAGTACTATAAATTTACAGATTTCTTCTGTCTTTTGTTTACGTGCTTCAGACTCTTTTAGAGCCTTAACGTAATCTATTTTAAAATCTTTGTTCTTTTTTTTCATATCAATATCCTATTTGTTCTAGAGCTTCATCTTTAGCTTCCACTGTGTAAATGGTGTTAGCAATGTTGCACATGAATAACACTCCATATAGGAATGCAACTTTTCTAAATCTGTAAAACTCTACTGGTGTTAGTTTAATCTTTCTCATTTTGTATTTATTAATGGTTTAACTTATTTATTACTTCTATCCACTTATCACCTTGAGCAACTACTTGCTCATTATTAATGTCAAAGACATACCATCTATCAAAGACTTTAACCTTTGCTAATTGTACATCTATTTTTCTACTCTTCAATCTAAATCTTCCTTTGTTAGGTATAGTAACCCAACGCTTCTTATCATTCATTCTTTACTCTCTTTCAGAGCATCTTCAAGTCTTTGAAGTCTAAGTTTCTTTTCTTCTTGCCATTCCTCATAGCATTGTTGACATGTATGTACCTCATCACAGGTACAAGTTAGCTCAGGAGATATCTTATAGAGCTCCCAAGCAAATTGTGCATCTTCAAAAAACATAACCTAAACTATTTCTTTGACTTCAAATTCTTTTCCTTCTGAGTTGAATCTCTGAGAAAGGGCTTGCTTCATTATATAAGCTTGTCCACGATTAGTGAAAATACCCCATTTAGTATTATCAGATCCTTGGACGTAATGTGTATATTCAAACATAATCTTATTAGTACAATGCTCTTCAGCTTTAGAGCTCCCTAACTTAATATAAGCATAGAGAGAAAGTTATTAGGAGATAGTATAAGAATAGCATGTTAATGCTATATATATATTATAGGTGATGATTTGTATCACCGTGATAAATGTGGCAAATAGTATGGAGTGTGTACACTACCTCTCTTACATTCACACAAAACATATAGTTTTTGTTGTATAAGTAAGGCCCACACCTAAAGAAAGGCATCTTTCCCACCCTATATATAAAGAAGAGAGGTGTTACGCTCTCCTCTTTAAGGGTTTTGCTTAGAAAGCAAAGAGTTCATCAGACTCCAACGGTGCTGCGTACTCAACAACTTTCACGTCCTTAGCTTTAATCTCAATCACATTCTCTTCACCATCTGGCATTTGGATTTGCGCAACTGGCACAAACAACTGCTCCCCAGTTTCCTCATCAAACATTTGCTCACCGTTAGCATCACGCTGAAAAGCTTTTGACTCAAAGATGTCAAAAGACATTAAGTTACCAATGTTAATCGACTTGTCACGCACACCTGCACTAACTTCCTTGGAACAAGTAACATTTGCTTCCAGTCCTTTTTCATTAACAAGAGTAACGTAAACACGCTTAGTTCCTTTTAAGTTCTTCTTGATGAACTTAATAGAACCGTTAGGTCCGATTGTTTCTGCAACATTTCCAATTACTACTCTTTCTACTGTGGTACGTGTACCAAACTTGATTAATTCACTACTCATAATCTTAGGTATTTAAATTTTTCGCATGTTCTATCAAAGGGGGGATACCCCCACCACGCTTTTTTTATGTGGGGTTTCAATAGGAAGGGGTCTCCTGTCGCACACATAAGGTGGGTGGGGCGTTTTTTAAAAAAAGTTTTTTGAAAATTTGGTAGTTAACCAAAAAATGTCATACCTTTGGTGGGTGGGTGGGTTATTAATAAACCTCTTATTTAGGTTCTTAGTAACTACTATATTATGAATGCTTATACATAATATAGCTTTTATAGAAAGATAATTAGGATAAGTCAATTATATTTTTTATATATTTGCATATAGTATAAAGACAATACAACTAAATAATGGAAGCACATAAATCAAAAGTAGTACAAAAGCTAGGAAAAGAGTATGATGACAAGTATAATCTTGCTCAAAAGTACTATGCATTACTATCAGCTTTAAACAATTTGAAACTTACAGAAAGAGAGTTACAACTTGTATCTTATACAGCAATCAAGGGTACAATTACTTATGCTAACGCACGTGCAGAGTTTTGTGAAATGTACAACACTACAACAGCCACTATAAACAACATAGTGAGTAAGCTAAAAAGAATGGGCATATTTATAAAAAAAGATGGAAAGATTAAAGTAAACCCTGTAATAGTTTTAGACTTTGATAAAAACATAACTCTACTGATAAAACTAAATCATGAAGAAGATAGACAAAACACGGACATCCTTGAGGCAACACATAATCAAGAAGATGGCAATAGGGATGGTGATCTCAGAGAAAGTAATTGATAGAGTGATAACACATCAGTTCAATTCCGCTGAAGACGCCACTAGAGATAAGAACAGTATCGAAATATCAGGGTTTGGAAAATTTGTTTTTAATCTAGCAAAAGCAAATAAAAAAATCGAAAAGCTTGAGATTGTTAAAGAGTCGTATATACGAATGCTAGCCGAAAACACATTGCCAGAAAAGAAACTGGATGTGATCAAGAGTAAACTAAGTAATCTAAATTTAACATTAAGTTCTATAAAACCAAAAGTACAAGATGAAACTTAACATATCACAAATTTACGAAGGGTGGAAAAACAATTTACTTCCTGCTTCAGACATGAAAGAAGAGATTGAAAGAATAAGTAAGGAAAGGTTAGATATATGTAAAAGTTGTCCTAATCATTCTAGTAATCATAAAACAGTGAGGCCAGATGAACATTGTGTTAGTTGCGGATGTACTTTGTCAGCTAAAACAAAATGCTTATCTTGCGAATGTCCTATTTTTAAATGGGTAGCTGTATTATCAGATGAACAACAAGATGTAATAGAAGATAAAAAGCTATGAGTAAAAAAGACAAAATGACAATGCGTAAGGTTTCTCTCATATCATTAATAGATTTACTAAAACAAATCTATGATGAAGGAGCTGATTACATAGACATAGAAGGAGAGCAAACTGACGGTGAAGAAGATATGTTAAAGATTACAGTTAGACCTGAATACTTTACAGAAATCGAAAGTAATGAAGATGATCCAGATTATGTTGTAACAGAAATGGATTATGAGGAAGAGATCAACCCTATAAAAGAGGATGATGATATAAACGATTTAATATAAACCAATGTACATAAAGCAAATTATAGAAACCATAAACTTACTAAAGGTGAATCACCCTAAGATTAGTATAGGAAAACATATTGCTACAGCTCTTGATGGAGAAAATATATGGAGCTTAACAGATAAAGAATTTGCTTCATTACTTGATGATTATCAATCTCAATTAGATGCAGTGGAAGTGTTCGATGAAAACTTTGACGTAGATAAAATAATTGAAGATAGTATGGATTTGACTATAGATGGTCCAGATGAGCTGTACTAATAACAATGATCTAGTCTTTATATATTGGGAAGACGGATGGAATCAAGAAGAAAATGGCAGTAAAACAAACTACATACATAAATGCAGAATTAGACTGGGCTGAAGGACAATTAGTCCAATGGAAAGCTTATGTTGATGCAAACCCATTACCTACTCTTAAGGATAGAATAGAATTTAAACAAACCGCAAACGGTGGTAGCATTCCTATGGTTGTAGCTTCTATTGAAGCACAAGGTAAGTTTATTCAAGACACAATGAAAAACTATTTAGCCCTACTAGGTCAAGTTGATTCGTTACGTGAAAAAGAAGAAAAGAAAAAAGTAGAAACTAGAGGTGGAGCAACATTAGGTAGTATGGCTGAAGACTTTCTAAAACAAAGAGATTAAGTATGAAACTTCATAATATTCAACATAGTGAATGGTTCATTAATCAAAAACGTATTCCAGATAAAGACTCAGTAGACCATAAAGCTTTCTTTGATCTTCAAAAAGAGCTATGTATGAATGGGTGCATGATGAATGGGGTGTATATAAATCCATTTTTGTACTGGCACTTAAATGTTTGGCACACAGAAGTAGATACTATAGATGACTATGGTAGAATTAATCAGAAGTATGCAAACCCATTACTTAGAGATAACGAATGGCTTGTAACTAATGAGATAGATAGAGCACATAAAGAAAAGAAAGGACTGGTAATACTAGGAATCAGACGTTTTGCAAAGTCTGTTATAGAAGCTAGTTACATTGGACATGGTGCAACCTTTGATGAGAATTCACAAAACATTATAGCAGGTTTGAATGCGCCTGATATAAAACTAATTACAGATAAGATAGATAAAGGATTAAACTTTCTTCCTAAAGAGTGGAGATGGCAGAGAGTAGAAGATAACTGGAAAAATCAAGTTACACTAGGTATAAAAACTAAAGGTGGAACAAGAATTCCATTCTCACAAATCCTTATACGTAACTTAGACGGAGGTAATAACGAAGAAGCTATTGCAGGTACAAAACCTAGAAGACTTATTATCGATGAGATAGGTAAGGGTAGTTTTCTACGTGGACTACAAGCTGCAATTCCAGGATTCACAACACCTTTTGGTTGGGGATGTTCACCTATATTAACAGGTACAGGTGGTGACATGAAAATGTTTATGGATGCAAAAAGTTTAATGTTTGACGTAGATAATTTTAATTTTCTTACGTACAACAATGCAAAAGATGATAAGCGTATTCACGGTTTGTTCATCTCTAATAAGTATAGAATGGAAGCCAAGGAAGAATCTTCTCTTGGTAAGTTTTTAGAAAAAGAAAAAACTTCTCCACTACATGAGGTACCTATGATGGTATCGAATCAAGAGTTAGCTGACAAGGTGACTAATGATAACTTAGAAAGATTAAAAAAAGCTGGTGATAGAGTTGCCTTCTTAAAAGAAAAGATGTACTACCCTCAAGAGGTAGATGACATATTCTTAAATGAGGATACAAACATCTTTGACATAGAAGCTGCTAAGAGGCAGAAGTATAGAATTAATGAACAAGAAAGAACAGGAGTGCCGGTAATATTGTACGATGATGGAGAAGGTGTAAAGCATGATTTTACTGATAAGTTACCAATAACTAATTTTCCATTAAAACAAACAGATCTAAAGGATGCACCTGTTGTTATATATGAATTTCCTATAGAAAATCCTCCATATGGTTTATATGTTGCAGGTATTGACCCTTATAGACAAGGTAAATCAGCATATAGTACATCGTTAGGTTCTATATACATATATAAACGTATGCATGCCATAGCTGGTGAGAAGTACCAAGATATGTTTGTTGCAAGCTATTGTGCTCGTCCTGAAAAGAAAGAAACATGGGATGAACAAGCTAGGTTGCTAATTAAGTATTTTAATGCAAGAGCCTTGTGTGAAAATGATGAAATATCTTTTATTGACTATATGATTAGTAAAGGAGATGCTCATTATTTAGAAAGACAACCGGAATGGTTAAAAGAAATAGTACCAAACACTACGGTTAGGCGTGATTATGGTATACATAGATCTTCAGAAAAAGTAAGGGACTTCCTGCACGGATGTCTTAAGAAATATACGGAAGATGTTATACATACTGAACTTGATGATGAAGGGGAAGTAATCTCATCAGTAAAAGGTATGTCTAAAATATTAGATCCTGTATTACTAGAAGAGATGATACAATATAATGAGACTGGTAACTTTGATAGAATTATTGCAGCTGAGTTAGCAATAGGATTAGCAATGAAACTAGATCCAATGATAGGTAGGGTTGGGGCAAAGGAAGATGAGAGAATAACCTCACTTTACAAAACAAATAAAAAAAATATTCTTTTTACCGAGTCACGAGGGCTTTTTGGAAGGAAAAAAAATAAACTTTTTTCATAATGGCAATTATAAGATATACAAAAGATGCATCTATAAGGTATGCGTACCTTAACATCTTTCCTGATCAGTTTAAAACTGAAAAACAAAAAAAAGATGATAGTTGGGTTAAAAACACTATGGATTACTTTGCAAATCAATCATATGCAATGTATGTTAGAAATAGAGACACCTTTGTAAAGAACTATGATTTAATGAAAGGTGTTCTCCGTAGAGAAGACTTTTATCAAGAACCAGAAGTAAGAAGTTTCACTGATCAACTTACTACAGATATAGATTTACCAGCATACGTTAAAATGTATTCTATAGTAACTACACCTGTTAACGAATTAGTCGGAGAGATATCTAAACGTCCAGACTCATTTAGAGTTAAGGCTTTTGATGATGATAGTCAAGCAGAAGAGTTACAATTTAAAACAGACACATTACAGAAATATGTAATAACTAAAGTAAAAGAACAAGTAGTGGCAAAAGCTGCTATGGCTGGTGAAGAAATATCAGAAGAAGATATTGAAAAGATAACCTTTGAACAAGTTAAGGATCAATTAGATAGTTATACATCTGTTGCAGAAAAATGGGCTAATCATGTATTAACTGCTCAAAAAGCAGATTTTAACATTAAAGAAAAGTCAGAAGAAGCATTTAGAGATCTTCTTATATCTGCAAGACAGTTCTATCATATCTATGAAGACAATTCTAGATTAGGATATAACATTGAGGTTTGTAACCCTAAGAACACTTGGTTCTTAACTACTCCTGATAAGAAATATATATCTGACCCTACAGGAAGAAAACAGGGAGCTTATGCTGCTGGTACTGTACAAGTTATGGAACTTTCAGAAATAATTGAAGCTATTCCAGAATTAACAAAAGAAGAAATAGATCACTTAAGAACTTCACTACAGGATTACGGATTAATAAATGCTAGAGAATCTAATTTAGATAATCCTGGTGTAACTCCAGGTAATGATTCTATTACATACGACACGTATGATCCATTGGTTTTACAAACACGTATGATTATTGAATCAGAAATGAAAGAGAACGATGATGGTTTAAGAGACTTTCTTGGATTAACGAACAATGTATCTTCTTTTGGATATAAGTATGTTGTAATAAGGTCTTATTGGGTTTCTAAAAAGAAGATAGGTAAGTTAATATATATAGATGAGTTAGGTAACGAACAGTCTGTGCTAGTAGATGAAGACTATAAGTCAGGAACAATGCCTACACAACAGTCATTAGAGTGGGGTTGGATTAATCAATGGTATCAAGGAATTAAAATTGGTCCAGACATCTATCATGTTAGACCTTATAAGCTTTTAGATTACTGCCCAATCATTGGTACAGTTTATGAGCAAAAGAACACAGAGGCAAAATCATTAGTAGATTTAATGAAACCTTTCCAAACTATATATAATGTTTGTATGAATCAATTATACAAATTATTAGAGAAGGAAGTTGGTAAGGTACAATTAATGTCACTAAGACATATCCCAGTTCCTAAAGACGGAGATGCACAAGATGCTATTGACATCTGGGAAATGGAAGCACGTAATAGAGGAGTGGTATTTGTAGATGATAGTCCAGAGAATTTAAAAGCTCCAAGTTCATTTAATCAATTTAGTTCATTAGATCTTACACGTACACAAGAAATACAATCACGATATACCTTAGCTCAGCAAATGAAGATTGAATGTTGGGAACTTATAGGTATGTCTAAACAGCGTATGGGTACTGTAGCTGCATCAGAAACAGCCACAGGTACAAATACAGCAATGCAACAAAGCTACTCTCAAACAGAGCCTCTATTTGTTGCACATGAATATGTTCAAGGGCAGTTATATCAAGCAATTGTAGATGCTGCTTTATATACTGAAAGCCATAAACCACAATCTACATTATCATACATAACTAATGAAGGAGAATCTGCATTTGTACAAGTAAATGGAAGTGACCTATCGTTACGTGACCTTCAGGTATTTTTAACTAATAGACCAGAAGACACTCAAATGTTTAATGAACTTAGACAATTGTCTCAAGCTATTATACAAAATGGTGGTACATTATATGATGTAATTGAATTATATAGTACTAAATCAATGAGAGAAATGAAAAAGACTTTCAAAGATCTTAGAGATAAACAAGAACAGCAACAACAAAAACAGATTCAACTTCAAGAACAACAACAGCAAGCTCAGCAGCAACAAGCTCAAGCAGCCCTAGAACAAGCTGAAAGAATGAAGATGGAAGAACAAGTTAACGAAGATAGACAGAATGATCTGGACAGAGTTAATAAAAAAGAAGTTGCTCTTATTAATGCTATGGCTAAAGGAACAGAAGTTGGGGCAGATATGGATAATTCAGGTGCCCCTGATATTGTAGAACTTTCTAAATTAGAAGCTGAGACTAATAAAGCTAATAAAGAATATAAAGGAAAGATGGCAGAAATTGATAATAGAAATTCTTTAGCACAACAAAAGTTACAATTGGAAAGAGATAAAATAAAATTAGCTCGTGAAAATCAGGCTAATGATCTAGCTGTAGCAAAACAAAACGCAAAAGGTCGAAATAAATAAGTAAATAATTACATTCATTATAGCACGAAAATAGTTAATGCTATATTATCTCGAATATTTATAAAAATACATAAATAAAGTTTTGTAAATCAATATGACTGAATTAACTTTACAGTCATACAAGTAAAAAACCAAGTTTTAATAAAAAAAATAACTACATATGTCTGATAATTTACAGCCACAAGGTAACTTTGGCATCCAAGATACCGTAAATATGGGATCTGGAGATGCACAATTGCTAAATGATTTAATGGCTCCAGAAACTGCAAGTGGCAGTCCTGAGACCGTTGAACCAATAATAAAAGAAACTGAAGATGTTATACCAGCTACACAGGCACCGAAAGGTAAGGATATTATTCCTCCTAAAAGTGTAGATGGAAAAACAGATGAAGAAAAGCAAACAGGGGAATCTCTTATTTCTGATTTTTTAAGTAATGATCCTGATGCAATTGAGGAAGAAGAAGTTGAAATTGATATACCTGAAGTCGAAGAACCTAAAGATGTTCTTGATGAAGTGGTAAACGATGAAGAAGCTGAAGTTGGTTCTGCAAACTTTGAAGCACTATCAAAAGATCTATTTGATCTAGGGGTGTTTAATAAAGAAGAAGGAGAAGAAGTAAGCATTGAAACTCCTGAAGATTTTTTAGCTCGATTTGAATCTGAAAAGAAAAAAGGAGCACAAAGTTTAGTCCAAGACTTTATAGGTCAATTTGGAGAAGATTATCAAAATGCATTTGAGTCCATCTTTGTAAAAGGTGTAGATCCAAAAGAATACTTTGGAGCATATAACCAGATAGTAAATTTCTCTGAAATGGATCTATCCAAAGAAAACAATCAAAAGCAAGTAATGCGTGAAGCACTTCTTGCACAAGGATTTGAAAAAGAAGACATAGGTAAAGAAATAGAGAGATTAGAAAATTACGGTGATCTCGAAACAGTATCTACTAGACATCATAAGGTGCTAGTAAAAAAGGAAGCTGCAAAGCTTGCGAAACTAGAAGCAAAGTCACAACAAGAGTTACAAGCAAAATCTGATATTAAAAATCAGTATGTAACAAATGTACAGGCTATACTTTCTGATAAAGTGAAAAATAAAGAGTTTGATGGTATACCTATTAACTCTAATTTAGCTAACGAACTACAAGACTTCTTAATAACAGATAAGTGGAAAACACCTACTGGAGAAACACTGACTGACTTTGATCGTTCTATTTTAGATTTGAAAAGACCTGAGAACCATGAACAAAAAGTCAAAGTAGGTTTACTCCTTAAGATGTTAGAAAAAGATCCAACCTTATCAAGTATACAAAAAGCAGGCGTGACTAAAAAGTCAAACAAGCTATTTGGAGAAGTTGCGAGACAAGTTACTAAATCAAAAACAGTTGCTTCAACTAAAACAACGAGTAAACAGAAACCAAATTCATGGTTCATATAATAATTATTAATTAATAAAAAACGAATAAAATGGCAATTCAAACAATCCCAGGTTTAACTGGTTTTACTTATGCACGAGTAGCGTCTATGGATGCACGTGCTGTAGGTAAACTTACAGATTCAAACCACTTAGAGTCTTTTCACTCTACTGAGCCTGCAGATTATGATAAAAAGATTATCAGTCTGTATACTCAATCTTCATTGTATAGCAATGATTTCCTAGACATGATCAATAAGAGTACACCTTACTATATTGATACAAACAGTGATTCATGGAAATGGAACATTGCAGTACCTTACAAATTCCCAAAAATTATTGACATTCCTAAATCTACGCAAGATACTATTGCTGCTACAGGTAAAGTAGGAATCGATGGACAAGAGTTCGAATTAATATTGAGTTCTAACGAATTCTCTAAGAATGCGATTATTTCTGTTGGTACACGTCAGTACGGACCACGTTTTTACGTGATCAAAGATCCACAACCATGGAACATGGGATGGATATATAAATTTACACTTGTTAGTGATAACCCAACAGTAGATTTCGTTAATACTACATTTTTAACACAAGGTGTTGAATTAGAATTAGTAGATGCTGCAATTGGAGAATTCGATCAAGATTTATTAGGTCTTCCAAGATTAGGTGAAGAGATCACTATGTTTGAATCATTAGGTTCTGCATATGGATATGAGCACAAAATTACGGAATGGGCTGATGATAAAATGTTAAGAGACTCTTCTGGGAAACCATTAGATATTTTAGTATATGCACCACAACGACGTAATCAACTTCCTTTAAGAAGAGAAGATGTTAAGTGGGAGCCGTTCATTGAATTCTGGATGCGTAAATCTATGTTAGAATTAAAAGTTAAACGTATGATCTGGGCTTCTCCAGGTACAGTTAAGACTAATGGTTCTAAGCAAGAAGTAAAAAGAACTTCTGCTGGTGTATACCACAGAATGAGAAATAACGGAAACTTAGTACAATACAATAGAGGTGAATTCTCTGCAAACTTGATTCGTTCAGTATTTGGAGATTTATTCTACAGAAGAGTGGATGTTAAAGACCGTAGAGTTAAGATGTATACTAATGAGGCTGGATTCGATGTATTCCAACAAGCTCTTAAGAATGATGCACTTAATTCTGGACTTACTTTCATGGCAGATTCTGGAAACAGATATATGCAAGGTGAAGGACAGAATATCACTTATAACTTTGCATTTGACGCAATGGTTACAAGAGAAACAGGTCGTGTTGAATTGATTCACTTAAAAGAACTTGATTTACCACAAACTAATTTAGAATTTGGACAAAACATGAAATCTACTCCAGTATTTATGGTGTTTGATGTTTCTCCACTATCTGATGGTGCAATGGTAAACAATATCCGTGAAGTTCGTATGAAGGGTGCACCTTCTATGACATGGGGTTATATTGATGGTACTCGTTCCCACTTAGGCTTTGCAAAGTCTCAAGGAATGCAGTCTGCTAACAAATTCCCAGGTTATGAATTATGGATGAAAGATCGATGTGATGTATTCATTGAAGATTTATCAAGAACTGTACTTATAGAAGAAATTCCACAGTTCTAGTAACAATATCCGAGAAGTATCCCCTCACCCACACTGTCCCTCCTCAGAGGGGATAACTTTCTCAACAACCAGAGTGCTGAATTAACTTTCTACCTATTGAATTAGAGCACTCTACAAATAGTAATAAACCAAATAAATTAATTAAACTACATTATGGGTAAATTAGGAAAAATCTCTACGATTAAAAGAGAGTATAATGGTAATCAATTACAAACACTTCAAAGTGGCTTATCATCTCAAGGTATGACAAGAATTCCTGGAACAGGAGTTTTTAAATATCCTTATAAAGAATTAGATGGAAAATACAGAACAGGACTAGATCCTGATGCTGGTTATATTAAACGCATAGCAGATCCAACTGAAAGAGAACTTGAAATCGAAAGAGTTACTGCTCTTAGAGACAGGTTACAATCATCATTGGGTGATATAGATTTAGGACCAAGAGCTAAGTTCTGGAATTACGGACTGTCTCAAGGAACTAATGATGATCTACATGTAAAATCTGTAAAACTTTTAGATGGTGATAATTTTTATGACTTAAGTGTTCCTATTCAAGAAATTTGTTTTGCTTGGCTGAGAGTACATCCAACTATTGCATCTTCATACGGTGCATGGCAAAGAGGAGAATTTCCAGCTGATACACAGTTTTATGTTGTAAATGATGAAATTGAAAATCAACTTGTTTATAAAAAGAAACAGTCTATCAACAAAGCAATTGTTAAGTTTGATGGAATGAGTCCAGAGAAGAAAAGAAAAGTCGGAAGGCTATTAGGACTTCCTGTAACAAACGAATCTAAAGAAGAAGTGGTTTACAATTTAGTAGACAACATGTTAAAAGAAACCGAAATGAAAGGTGGAACATTCCAAGGATTAAATCCTATAGAAGTATTTAACAGATTTGCTGACATGAAAGAAAATTTACTCCATATAAAAGATTTAATTAAACAAGCTATAACACACTCTATATATAGAATCAAACCAAGCGGTAAGGTTTATGAAGGAGAGTACGAAGTAGCAATGGACGAAGAAGAATTAGTAAAATATATGATTGACGAAGATAATCAAGATGACTTACTAGTACTTGAAAAGAAATTGAAATCTAAAAAACTAGCTTCTGTATAAGAAGTTAGTTTTAACAAACATAGTTAAATATGATACCAGTAGATAGTTTATTATATAAAATAGATCAAAAACTAAATAAACTATCAACTAACGAGCACCAACAGATTGCATTAGAAGACAAAATCTTAAGCTTGAATGAAGCTCAGATTAAGTTGATAAAACAAAAAGTTGATGGTTTTAGTGTCCCTAACCGATTAGGTTATGATGCTTTTAAAAAAAGGTATGAGGATTTACAGAATCTAGTTATAGATTTTACAAATCAACCACTTACGTTAGAGGAATCTAACAAAGAATTAAATCAATGGGATGCAGATCTTACTCTCCTAACACCTAAATACATGTTTTATGTAGATAGCTATGTGTTAGCAGACAAAGGTAGATGCAAAAATCGAAAGATATGGATTAATAAAGATCTAAGTAAACATGGAGATCTATCTATTTTACTTAACAATGATCATTATAAACCAAGTTTTGAATATCAGGAAACCTTAAATGGCATATCCTCTAATTCAATAAGCATTTACACGGATGGAACTTTTACTCCCACAACTATACAAGTAATGTACATGAGATATCCTGTCTATATAAATAAGGCAGGATACATTATGTTAGATGGAACACCATCGACAGATGTAAATTGCGAACTAGAACTATACTTAGAAGATGAAATTGTAGATTTAACAGTTCAGAATCTAGCTATGTATACAGAGAATGCTGCTGCGGTTCAAAGTGCACAATTCAGAATTCAAACAAATGAATAATTATAACCCTAAAAAAAAGAATAAATTATGAGTACATTCGCATTAACCACGTTATTCGTGGTGCCAGTAGGTCAGACAACTCTGCCTAGCACTGGTTCGACTCAAGACCTTACAAAAGGTCAAGTAGGATTTTTCAATAGCTCCTATGCTACAGTAAACGCTGGAACAATAGCTGCTTCTCCGTATTTCTACGTAGCACAAGGTAGAGAAAACACCTATTTACAAGGATCAAAAAGATCTGACAAAATTAAAGGATGCCCAACAGCTGGTGCTTCTTGCAACTCTAACGTTACAGAATGGTACAAAGCTTCTGGTTGTGATACTGCTGCTAACCAAATTACTGACGTTACAGACTTTAAAGTACAATGTGGTGAAATAGTAACATTAACACTACGTGCTTTTTCTAGTTATATTAATACTTTATACTTCAACGGATTTACACGTTCAGTAACCGTACAAGCTCCATGTTGTGAATGTGGAGGTGATGTATGTACTGATGTTGACACTAACGCATTAATCAACTCTTTAATTGCTAAGTTAAACCAAAGCGCTCCTGGAGATAATCCAGATAACGTATCTTTTAAAAGTTTCTTTACTTTTGAAAATGTTGGTGGAACAATACTAAGAATCCACGGTAAACCATTAACTAAATATGGACAACCATGTGACGTTGCTGCATTCCCATTTGAATATGATAGAATGTACTTCAACACATTTATATATGATGGACCAGCTACTACTGCTGATTTTATTGTTGCTGATTCTTGTAACATTGTTGCAACCTCTACCATAACTCAGACTTCTACATATCCTTCAGGACTTTCTGCTGAATGGAAACAAGCAGAAATTAATTACTATAGCTACCAAGCTGGGTATTTAAAATCTCTATATAGAATGGGTGGATACAACGAGAACTTTGAGTCTTATGTGACTGAAGGAACTGTATATGATAGCTACTATATTCGTTTTAATGAATATGATAAAGGAGCATACCAATGGGGTGACTATATCCATCAAGATTCTATCGTGATGATTGCTGTCCCAAATGAAGCGTCAGTTGCTGGTATTGCTACTGCTGTAGAGGCTGTCTTAGTTGGAGCTTTAGGGCCTGTTGTTGATAACAATGAGTGTATCACAACTACAACTACTACAACTGCTGCTTAATAAAAAAGTATATATAATACAATACTAACCTATAATACCAGAGGTGTGAGGATAATACTCAATCCTCTGGTATTTTTTTTAAATAAATTTATGGCAGCTAATTTTCAGTTAGATCTTATTGTTCCTCCAAGTTATAGTGTAAATCTACTTGCTGTTACAGATGCATCTGTCTATCCAGACAGCCCTCCTGTAGTATCAGCACCTAGTATTGAGATTCAAATTCCTGGATTTGGAACAAAGATAATCCCTTTTATACCTTTAGATACAAACATTTTTGCGTCAGATACCTTAGGCATTACTGAAGCTGGATGTAAACAACCTATTCCAGATGGAATTTACCATTTGAAATATTCGGTTGCACCTTCATATTTAAACTATGTTGAGAAAACAATTATGCGCATAGACAAACTTCAAGAGAAATTTGACAATGCATTTTTAAAACTTAACATGATGGAGTGTGCTAGTGAAATAAAAACACAGTCAAGTGTTACATTAAATACAATTAATTTCTTTATTCAAGGCTCTGTAGCAGCTGCTAACAATTGTGCTGAAAAGGAATCAACAACATTATATAATCAAGCTAGTAACATGCTTGATACATTTATAAAATCAAACTGTGGTTGTACAGGTAACAACTACACAATAAACTTTCATTAATTATGGCGCAATGTGCAGGATGTGGAGCTCAGGTGGGATGTGGTTGTAGACTAAGTAACGGTCTATGCAGCACCTGTCAGCCCAAAGTAAATAAAAAGTAAAGTAAAAAAGTAAGACATATGTTATCACCAAGACTAACGAATTGTAAAGAATGTGCAAACATTCCTGATTTACTTAGAAAAATAGATTGTAAATTAGCAGAGCTAGGAAACAACTTATACAACAATGTTGTATTTATGTTGAACAGACCTATTGCTGTTAGTCAGATTTCAGAACTGTTAGTATACAAACGTGTACTAACTTTTCGTTATTGTGATACACATTATGCATCAGGATGTCCGGAGGTAAGTACAGAAGATATTGCAAGCAAGGTTATTCGTCTTACTGCTGGTTGTGTTTCATTATGTAATGAACCTACAGTGTGTGAGATTACAACATGTGCTATAATTCCTTGTCCTAATCCAACAACAACAACTACAAGTACCTCTAGTACCAGCACTACTACAACCACTAGCACCACAGCAACACCAACCACCACCACTACTACAACGATAACCCCAGATTGTAGAATAGAAGGATGCTTTGATATTATAGCTTTATCTACTACAACTACTTCAACATCTTCAACATCTTCGACTACTACTACTAGTACAACTGTTGTACCGTTTGATTGTGCAGAGCCATTTAACTTAAGTTCTCCTGAAGCCTTTCCTAATGCTATCACTGGAAATGGAACTAAAGTATTGAGTAATGGAGTTTTGCTAACTACATCGTATACTCCAAATACGTTTAACCAACCTCCTATCTATGTAGCTGGCGTCCCAGGCACAACAGAAGTATGTAATGGAGCATATGTAACTTCTCAGTCTGGTGGACAAGGAACATTGTCAATGCGTGGAGGTTCAACTGTTGTAATGGACTTTAATCCTCCAATAAATGCTATAGCGCTTGTCACTCAGGGTTATGGTTCTAGTAAAGATCCATCAGCGCAAGAGACTGTGGTTATAACATCTACTGATGTAATTGTTGCTACTGAATTAACAGCATGTGGTGACTATGCAACAACACAAATAAGTCAAAATGAAATTAATTTAACTGGATCACAAGCTCTTTATCCAAACTATTCTGCAGGAGTTACAGCAATTTCACCAATTAGTGGAGGTATAAGTCAATTACAAATTACAATTAACCCACCTGCTGATGCATTAGCTGGTATTGGTTTTGATTTTTATGTATGTCCTGGCAGTAGTCCAATAACTACGACAACAACTAGCACGTCTAGTACAACTACTACTACAACAAGTAGTTCAACTAGTACAACTACTAGTACGACTACAATTGTACCAACAACAACTACAACTACAACAATTGCTGCATGTGTGGATTGTATTCCTAGTGATGTAACAATTGGAACACAAACCTGGAGTAAGTGTAATTTAAATGTTGATACATATTTAAATGGTGATCCAATTCCAGAAGTAACAGACCCAAGTGCTTGGGTAGGATTAACTACAGGAGCTTGGTGTTACCATAGCAATGATTCTGCAAATGAACCAACTTATGGAAAATTATATAATTGGTTTGCTGTTAATGATCCAAGAGGGTTAGCTCCTGCAGGTTATCATATTCCAACTAATGATGAACTAATTACATTAATTAATTATATTGACCCAGCTTCATCAGGAGGTGCAACTGTACCAAATAATGCAGGAGGTCCATTAAAAGAAGTACAATTCTGTCATTGGGATGCACCTAATACTGCAGCAACAAATAGTTCAGGTTTCACAGGTCTTCCAGGAGGTTTTCGTGAGCCTCTCTCTGGGGTGTTTGGTGGTATTAATGAGGGTGGTACATGGTGGAGTAGTACAGACGAGATAGTAGGGCCTGATGCTTTTGCTTTTAGTTTATACAATAATCAGACTTGGGCGTATAGAAATGACTGGAATCAAAATCACGGTTATTCAGTTCGTCTAATAAAAGATACAGGAACTACAACAACCACCACTTTAGCACCAACAACCACTACAACTAGTACATCTAGTACATCAACTACAACTAGTACAACAACTGTTGCTCCTACTACAACTAGTACAACAACTGTTGCTCCTACTACCACTACTACAACTACAGTGGTGGCACCAACAACAACTACAACCACAACGGTAACACCTACTACAACTACAACAACAACTATTACACCACTAGTTGGATGTCTAGAGTTTGACTATTTAAGTCTTATAGTTAGTAGCGATTGGATTCTAGATCCACCTACTGACTCTCTATTTGCTCGAGCAGATTATTTTACAGGACCAACTACAAACACAACAAGTTATACCAACTGGTCTCAAGTTCCAAATACCAACTATGATGTAGTATTTAATATAGGAGGAGTAGACTATACAGCAGTGTATCAATTTATCAATGTTGGAACTGGAGGAGTTACTGTTCCTTATGGTAAATTTAGTGTTAACAGTGTCAACTTCTCAGCTATGTCTACATTCCAATTTTCAAAGATAGATGCAAATGGTAATGACTTATCATCAATACTTTCTACCTTTGATCATACAACTGGAGATGGTTATAAAGTTACTGCATATGGAGATTGTACAACACCAACAACAACAACTACAACCACTGTAGCTCCAACAACAACAACTACAACCACCTTACCTGTTTTCCTTTGTACAGATCCACTACTAACAGTATCTTTACCTGATGGAATTGTAGGAGATCCACTGAATGGAAGTGTTGTATATGATGGACTCAATCTAGCTATAACTGGTTACACTTATGGTGGGGGTAATACAACTGTATATATTGCTGGAACAGTTGCTTATACGCTTGCATTTATTGTTCCTTCAGGATATAGTAACTCAGGATCTGCTACTGGTTGCGCTGTTGCAGCAACTGGTACAACACCAACAACTACAACTACAACAACTGTTGCTCCTACTACTACAACTACAACCACTAGTGCAAAAAGCTACGATATTAATTGGCAAGTTGATGGAGGAGGAAATGGATTTAAAGAAGCAGAATTACAATTATTTAAAAATGGAGCGAGTGTAGTAACTCAAGTTATTACTAATGGCACGCCTTCGGTACAAGGATTGTTTTCAAGTTCTAACGGTGATGTTATTAATGCTAAACTTACTACTAAGAACTTAACAAGTGAAGAGACTCAAGTGCAGAATAGTTTTTCATTGATAGGAGCAGGAGGTGGAGGTCTGCAAGAATTAGATACAGGTATACTACAACCACCTGCTGGTGGAGTCACAAATTCACTTGCGACTAGTTTTAGTACTGGATATACTCAACCTGGTGTTACTAATGGTCCTTTATTATTATTTAAAGTAAATCAAGAACAAATAGCATCATCTGAAATTACTATGTCGCTTACTAATAACGGTGCTAATTTTAACTTTGAAATAGAAGATAATGATCAGCCAGGTGATCCTGTAGTATTGAGTATACCAACAACTGGTCCACTTTGGAATGGTAATTATTATTATGACTTCTTAGTTGGTAGAGAATATACAGTTACATTTCCATATTCAAACAACGAAGTTGGAGGTGTATCTACTGAACTAGTTATAAGCGGTGGTGGAATGACACCATTTAGCGATCAGGTGGATAATCCTTCTGGTTCAGTAAACACTATAACCCATACATTTACAGTATTAAATGCTACATCAATAGTAATTGAAGCATTTGAATATTAATAACAAATAAAATAAAAAAATTATGTCAACACAAAATTGCTCAAATTGTTATAACGGATGCACTGAAATTACTTCAGACAGATGTGTTAAATATACAGGAGTAGATGTTCCTATTTTAGGAATACAGACTGGGGACTCTCTATCTTTTGTAGAGCAGGCTATTATAACTTTCTTAAGTTCTACAATTGATGGAACAGGAGTATTTCCTATAATACAACCAACTGATATATGTCCAATCGTAGAAGCTAACTTGCCAGTATGTGATCCGCTTTCTTTAAACAATTATCTTACAGGTATAGTTCAAACTATCTGTAACTTAAATGAACAAATACAACTTATAGAAGAAAGTGAACCAACCAGTGCATATGAGGTAGGATGTGTGTCAGGAGTAACAGATAACACTTCTACTCAAGATGTTTTACAACAAACTATAGTAAAGTTATGTGAAGTTGAGCAATCACTAAATACTTTCATTACAGATGTTACTACTAACTATGTAAGAATCGTTGATATAAATACATATATAGATAACTATTTTAACACTAACCCTACACAACAATTAATAAATAATAGAATGGTTCCATTCTCTGCTCAACCTTATTTTGGAGACTTGTCTCCATTTAGTCAGTCAGGAGCTGGTATAGGCGTTTGGGATAGAATCTTTTTATGTAATGGGCAAAATGGAACACCTGATCTTAGAGGAAGAGTACCAGTTGGTACTACTAGTGGAATGGGAGGAGCTTCGTTAGATTCTGCAGTTGACCCTAATGTAGCTGGAAACCCAACATATAATCTTAATACTCCTGTTGGAACTAACAGTGTTACATTAGGTATTACACAAATACCTTCACATACACATACAATTACCATTGGACCATCAACGCCTACAATAACCCCTACAGGAAAGGCAGCAGGACCTTACGTTGGTAATAATATTGGTGGAGGATTTAAAGGTGGGGATAATGACTTTAAAATGAGATCGTTTGTAGCAGATCCCCTTCCACCGCATTCACATTCTGCTACAATAAATCCGACAGGTGGAGGATTATCACATGATAATTTTCAACCTGGCCTTGGATCATATTATATAATTTACATACCTTAAAATAAAAACAAAATGGCATACTTACCTGTAAATCCTTGTTGCACAGATGTAGTTTCAAACACTCCTTGTGGATGTTCAAGCACTACAAGCAATAATCCTTGTGCAACTGGGGTACATTATTCAAAGTCTATTACATACAATGGACCTGTATTACCTTGTTCAAATGTGCAACCTTGTGATGATTTAAACATTGCTTTGTCTAAAATTGACGCAATTATTTGTACATTGGTAAACCAACAAGCAATCAATACATCTGAAATTGCTACTATAAAGCAGCAAGTAATAAGTATAAATCAAACATTAACAACTTGTTGTGACTCATAATGGAAGCAATCTTAACACTAAATACAGCAGGAAATAATACTGGATCTTTTAATCTGTTTTCAGACGTAGATGGATTTAGTGTTGCTTTTCAAACAAATGTAACTAAAACCCAGTTATTGAATGGGTATACAGCTGTGATGCCTGATTACACTACTATAGTAAAAGTAGCATCAGGTTCAGTTTGTAAAAATAGTATTGAGATAACACTAGAACAAACAACCACAACAACCACCACAATAACACCGTAGGACAATGACAATACTTATAACATTAACTTTAGCAGGCATAGATACAGGTCCATTTGATCTATATTCTGATGCAGATAATTATCAAAATGCATTTGAGACTAATGTTTCCAGACAAGATCTATTGAATGGTTACACTTCTAATAATGCCCCTGTTGGAACTACTACTGTTAGGTTAGATAGTACAAATCAGACTTGCGGTTCAGTGGATATATATTCTTGTGTTAGACCAAATTGTGATTTTACAGGAGAGATAATTTGTGATATTACAACAACTACAACCAGTACATCTTCATCTTCAACTACAACTACTACTACTACATCAAGTGGACCTGGACCAATTACTTCACTATGTCTTTGGTCAACTCTTAACGAAGGAACCTCCGGAGAACTAGGAGTATATAATATAGACACCAATGTAGTAACTACAGTATTAGTTCCTAATGACTTTTTAGTAACCCAAGGTGTAACTAGACCTATATGTAGTACACAAAATAAACTTTGGTTAGCTAGTGAAACAGACCTTACCCAGAACAACTTTATAATTAGAGAATATGATGTAACTTTTACATCAGGTAATGTAGGTTTATCTTTTACAAGAGACATTACTGTTAGCACACAAGGTATCCTATCATACCCTGGTTATTCTAGAGTTGGTTCTGAATGTACGGCACTAACTGCTATTAATGATACAAGTATAATAATAGTTTTTGGTGGACCAACTGCTACTGTTATTTCACCAGATGTATGGGGTTTTACTATTGATATAAGTCAAACAGGTAATATTGCTAAAAATCTAACATCTAGTATTGGAAGAACTGTTAAACCTGTAATAAATACCTATGGTAAGGTTGTTTCAAACCCTAGACTACTATATCTTAATAACGGTGATGTTATTACTAGTATGAGGATGGATGGCGAAGTTGATGGTCCTTATAATGGGAATTATCTACAACAATACAACATTTCAAATAATGATCGTATAACTGGAACTATGAAGTTGCAGGATTTAGGCATTCCAGAATTTACCGTTAATTACACTTCTGAGAAATATATAGATATATTCTCAATAAATAGTAAATTATATGCTCTTCAACCAGAATTAAATAGAGTATATGAAATATCACAAACTCCTGACTACCAACAACAATCATCAAATCTTGTAGGTACAAATGTAAAAAGTTTATCTACAACTAGTGGTTGTGCAGATATTACCCTTTATGCAGAACCAGAATGTGAATCTACTACAATACCTAATATGTACGACCAAGCAGGAGATGTGTACATAGGTCCAGTACCGTTTACGTATGCAGGTGTGACTGTTATGGCTAGTAGTACACTTGCTGCTGGATCTAACGGAATTGTTGGTACTGGTGGAGGGGTGACACTATATAAGTTGTGCGCTTATACTGGACTAGTTATAGCCTATGACTTTGTTGTTCAAGGGTCCGTATTTGAAATTATACTAACGTTTGCTCAACCTGTAAATAATATTCCAATAACAGCTGCAGTACTAAATACCGTATTAACTGAAGAAGGTGAATTTAGTAATGGAGACATTTATCAAGTAGATACAAATACAGAAACTCCAACTCTTTCAATATCGACAGGTTATGGAGTTAAGGTTATTGGTAACCAGTTTGGAGGAATAGATTATTATAATAATGACAATAATGGAGAGTTTATTGTAACTTGTGAAACTGACTATACTATATTAACTTTATCAGGACAAGCTCCTACTGGTGGACCAGTTGGATTAGGATGTACTGTACCACCTCTAAATTGTAATAGAATATTTAGTGAACCTAGTCAAGGAAGAGACTGTGTTCCTGGAGTGTGTGCTCCTCAAAACAACTGGCCATCTTCAGGTCCTGAATATAAAAAGCTCTACTCACACAATGTTGCAACAGGAGTTTTAGAAGAAATACCATACCCAGCAGCAAGCGCTTTCACGACTCCTAACAGTGATGTTAGTGAAACTTATTTAATAAATCAACTACTGTTAACAAATGCAGAAAGTCTTACAACAAGTTTTAGATTTGCAAGATATAGATATAATGAGTCATCAACTGGGGTACCTCAAAACCTTGATTGGGACGGCATAGTTTATGAAATAGATAAAAATGATTTACCTGGTGTATTTAGTAATTTTATATATGGACTAAGTGCAATTAATGATGATGTAATAAGTCTTAATTACCAACGCACTACTGCAGGTGGTGGTGGTCACATGGTGGTTGAAGCACAATTTGTACCAGGATCTACAACATTAGCAATAACTGAAAAATTTACAATACCTGAGCCATTTAATGGAGGTAGTGAGAGTGTAGTAACTCTTAACGAAGATGGAACACCAAATAAATTTATAGCTTTACGATCAAACGAACCTGTGATAATTTCACAATTTGATTATGCTACAGGTAATTTTGAAGGTGATGTTGAATTATCTGCTCCAGGAAACCCTGAAAACTATAGAACTGGAGGAGACATGTGTGTAATTGGTGACTTCTTATATATTTCTATAAAAGATTTACCTAATAATAACACTGACTTATGGAAGGTTAGTTTCGATACACTAGAATGGAGCATTGCAGAGTCTGATGATAGTTATAATGGTGGAAGTTCAGGAAGTAAACCAAGCTGTAGAATAAGTAATGGATTTACATCATTTGATCCACCGCCATCTACTACAACTACTAGTACAACAACAGGGCTGCCAGCAGGAGTAAAAACAATATGGACTACATTTTCAGCCTACACATCCCCAATATAAATAAGCTATGGAAGGAAAAATAACAAAAGAAGTATCAAAAAAGATTAAGGAATTAGCTATTCAATATCCTCAAGCAGTTTCTATTGGTTTGGGTAAAAAAATAACTAATGGAGTTGATACTGGAGAATTTGCTATAGTTATATCTATACCAAAAAAGAAGAAACTTTCTGAACTTACATCTTCTGAAATAATAGTTGATAATGTAACTATAGAAAATGAAGGAGTGGTAAAAGTAGATATTATAGAAGAAACTATTATACAACATTTAGGATGTGACGCATTTTGTGGTAACACAGCAGCAGGTTCAAATAATGCAGCTAATAGAGCAACCAATCAACTGATGCAAGGAGGTATTTCCTTCTCTAGCAGAAATAATACAAAAACTGTAGGAACATTAGGAGGAATGGTAAAACATGTAGAAACTGGTACAACCGTAGGTTTAACTAATAATCATGTATCAATAAATGATGCTTTTTACACTTCAGATAGAGACATAAATAATCAATACTTAAATGATGCATTTCCAGTTAATCGTGTGTATCAAAATGGAGAAAATGGTCCTAACACTCCTGTTAGTAATAATATGGGAGTTAGTCTAAGGTATGTACCTATTCATAAAAAAAGTACAGGTATATGGAATCAAGTAGATGCAGCTATCTGTTCTATAGTTGAATCTAGATTTAATATAAATACTGCTTGGAATCAAATAGGGTTAGAATCTATATTAGGTAGTACTGCTCCACCTTTTGCTAGTACAGCTGAATTAGATTTATTATTAACTATCAATCCTCGTGTATATAGTTCTGGAAGAACAACTGGACCAAAAGGATTAATGCCTGAATGTCCTATGACAATATCAGCAGTTGATGCACTTGTTACCAGTATAGGATACCAAATGCAGAATCCTACACAAGCAAACTTAGCAGATGCTCAGAATAGTCCTTATTATGTAGTCTGTCAATTTGATAGAGCTATTAAGTTTGTAAAACCAAATAACGATACACCTGACAGTACAGTTCCAGGATGTATAAATCCTATATTTAGTGGAGATTCTGGATCTTTTCTTTTAGCAGAATTAAATGGGACTATTAAAATAATAGGACTTTGTTATGCAGGAAGTTCAAATAGTCAAGGTCAAGTAACCACAGGAATCGCCTGTAGGATAGATGATGTAGTACAACAATTAGGAATAGCTGCATATGATCCAGATGATGTATTAGCTGGAAGATTAGCTGACCCTGACAGTATAATATATATTACAGAACCAGGAACAAGTGATGATAAAATAAGATCTTGTAATTCCAAAACATACTGGCAAGCAGGTTTTACAGATACATTAGAAAATCAATGCGTATAATAAATTAAGATATGTTAATACAAATAAATATAACAATTCCTCCAACTGGCAGTGCTGGACCATTTGATTTATTTTCAGATGCAAATGCATACAGTTCTCCATTTCAAACACAAGTTCCAGCTACTGCTTTAGAAAATGGCTATGTGGTAACACTTCCTATAGGTGCAACTATTATTAGAGTGTGTTCTGTTGGTACGTGTGAAAACTGTATTGACTTACCAACTAATTGTCCAACTACAACTACAACATCTACTAGTTCAACAACAACAACTACAAGTACAAGTAGTACAACTACAACAACTACCACTGCACCTCCGCCATATGAATTTAACTTTGAGTTATATACACAAACTCCAGGTTATATAGGAACTGTAAATTTAGTAATAAATGTAGATGGTTCTCCTGTAACAAATACAACAATAACTAGTGGGGCTGATTTTGCATCTGGAACTATCAATGTACTAGAAGGTCAAGTTGTAACCGCAACTATTACTAACTCTAATGTAGGAACTTGGGATCTACGAAATATAGTTAGCAAAGACGGTAGCGCTTATCAACCTGAAGATGCTTGTGATGATTGTAATCAATTAATTACACCACTTTTTTCTTCATATACAATGGAGCCATTTAATACACTTTTTCAATTTGGAGGAAATATAATTGTTCCAACAACAACTACAACAACAAGTACAAGCACAAGTACAAGTACAAGTACAACAAGTACGACAAGTACAACTACTACTATAGCGTGTTGTTTAAACGGTCCAGTTGCAGTAATTGTTCCACTTACTACCACCACTACAACTTCCTCAGGAGGCTTTCTTGAGCCAGCTCAGATTTCATCACAAGGTGCAAACAGTAGCGGTGCAGCATGTGGTTTAAATATAAATACTAATATATGGGCAAGAACTGAAATTACAGGAGTAATTTCGCCAGGTGATTCCTTGTGGAATAATCCAACTGGAACTAGTCCTTATGTTGGAAATGATAACTTTAGACGTTTAAAACTAACAGAAAGCATAAGTGCTCAATCCGAAAAAGGAGTATATCTACCTGAAGGAGATAATGTGATCCAATCACCTTTCTCAATATGTTCATAATCATTTAAAAAATAATAAAATGGCACAACCACCACTAAAATTTCCTGTAAAAGTAACTCTCGTAAGCGCTTGTTCAAGCTCAGGACCTTGTGACATATATGGAAACTCAGATAATTTTACAGTACCTCTTGTTCAAAATGTATTGATATCTACACTTACTAGTCCTATTGGATATGTTTTTGTAGGAGGCGTTCCTTCTGGAACTACTATTTTAAGAATTCAAAATACAGGAACTTGTACAAACTATGTAGATGTGCCAATAACATTTTAATAATTATGACAGAATCAATACAAATACAATCAAATAACATTGGTATAGATGCAGGTCCATTTAATATATTTTCCCAAGTAAATGGATTTACAGAAGCATTTGAAACTGATATAACACCTGTGCAATTACTTATCGGATTTATTTCTTATAATGCACCTGTTGGAACTACGACTATACGAGTGGTATCAACTAGTGAGGATTGTAATGATTATGTAGAGGAGACAGTAGACGATGTTCCACTCTGTCAAGATAAGGTAGTGGTATTTCAAGTTTGTAACTCAAACGCTTTAGTAGATGATAATTTTGATGTTTTTCTAAATGGAGTTTTAATTGGAAACTTAGACTTGCAACAACCTGCTCAAGTTGGTTCAGTTTTCATAGGCAGTACTTCTACTTTAACTATAGGAACTTCAGATTTCACATGTCCTTTAAACTTAATGCAGGAGTTCTTTTTTGACCCTGCTCTTATATCTACTACTAATGTTATAGATATGGTAAATACCCAAAATAATGGAAACGGTAATGCAGGAACATTTGAAATAAGAAACTATGAATTAACCGGCACTGTGTTATCAAATGCTTGTATTGTAAAAAATGCTAATTTTGAAGGAGTTAGTGGTGATAGTTTTCAATTCGATTGGAACTATACTCAATGTTGTCCAGACCCCACATAAAAAAGTTCTCTTTTGTTGGTTTTAGAGAACTTCTCCTAGGGACTACATGTCCTTAGGAGTTTTTATTTATAACGAGATTAGTTATAAAGAATAAGTGTCTCTAGTAAATTTATTTGTAATATCCAAAATAAATTCCATATCTTTACCATATTTAACTAAAACCACATACTATGTCGTACTCTGAAGATTTACTCGTCCAGTTAAAATCAATGTTAGCTTGGAAGAAGAGTAAAAAGTTTTATGCTGAGAAGTTGCAAATTACAGAAGATGAAGTGAATGATTTGCTAAAAGATATTAAAAAGGAAAATAAAGATCCTTTAGAAGAATTTACAAAAGAGTCAAGTAAGTTTGAAGAATTAGAATTTGTAAGGAAGGTAAACAAAGAAAAGGGTACAGTAGAAAGTACTGTTACTTTAGACTTTGAACCAAAAAGTGAAATAGATTTAGCTGCATTGCACAAAATAGATCTATCTAAATATATAATTACTAATTACTGGTCTAAACTACTCCCTAGTGGAAAGTTTACATCTTCTGTGTTTTCTAAAAGAAAACAACCTAAAGATTATACACCAGAAGACTTTAAACAGTTTTTAGAAAACTATAAGTCAAACTACATTCCAACTCCTACACCAGAAAGAAACGATCACAAAGATCTTGTAGATATTGAGTTATCTCTTTCAGATTTTCATTTAGCAAAACGATATGTAGATGGAGATAATGATCCTGGAACTAGAGCTGTTAGATTTATTAACGTAGCTCAAAAGCTAATAGACAAAGTTAAATCAGTATATGATATAAATAGAGTGGTCTTCCCTATATCAAATGATTTTTTCCATACCGATAATTATCAAAATCAAACAACAAATGGAACACCTCAAGATGTCATATTAGATTATGCCACTGAGTATGAATTAGGATTTTCTATTCTTGTAGACACCATTAAGATGTTAAAGTCAAACTCTTTGGATGTTCAAGTGATATTGGTTCAAGGTAATCATGATAGAACTAAATCATTTTATTTAGCACATGCGCTAGATGTATACTTTCAAGATGAACCAAATGTATTCTTTGATAGAGAAGAAGGTTTAGTAAAAGCAACCGTAATAGGTAATACATTCATTGGTTTTCATCACGGTAATTGTAAAATAGAGGCACTACCTTTATTATTTGCAACACACCCAAAGTATAGTAAATGGTTTGGAGATTCTACATATAGAGAAGTTCACACTGGTGATAAACATCACTATATGGCTAAAGAAATCAAAGGAGTGAGAATACAGCAAATGCCTAGTTTATCTGGAACAGATAGGTGGCATAAAGATAATAATTTTGTACATAGTGTACGAGCTGCTCTAGCTTTAGTCTATGACTTTAAAGTAGGAAAGGTAGCTGAATTTGAAGAAAGAATATAAACATGGCAACAAAATACGGAAAACCTACCCCAGGTAAAAATGTAAAAGCTCCTAAGGTTCGTCCTTATAATATGAAAAATAATTATATGAGAGAGGCTGATCAATTAGGAGGTATACTAGGTAACAGAACACGCAAAACACCATAAGATGGCAACACTAAGAAAATTAGTTTCAGATGTGCGATCTATGCACAAGATATTATCAACAGACGCACTTATCACAGATCGAGCAATTGCTTCTGAGGTTAAGAATAATGCCCAATTGTTAATTAAGAGAGAAACTAATTTAAGAAAACTATGGGCTAGTGATACATTATTTACTACCATCCCATGTTTAGAAATGAAAGAAGTACCTATTTCAGAGTGCTGCGAGTATGCAGATGAATGTAATGTTTCAAGAACAGTATTTAAATTACCCAGAATATCTGAAGGTAATTATCAATACATAATTCAAGGAGTATATTCTGTAGATGCTATGGGAGGTAGAGGTACTAAGTTAAAAGAAATAACTATTAACAGATTTATAAATTTGTTAAAGTTACCCATAGTAAAGAATGATTATTATTTTTGGATATCTAATGGATATTTATATGTTAATAATCCTTTACTAAAAGCTATAAGATTAGCTGCATTTTTTGAAGAAGATGTACCTAATGAAATCATGTACCCAGAATGTGGGTGTGGAACTCCTGAATATACAGATGAGGAATATTGTAAGAATCCTTTAGATAAAGAATATGCATTACCTGGTTATTTAGAACAGCAAGCATTGTCACTAACCTCTCAAAAACTTCTAGCTACATATTTTCAAATTAAAACAGACATGAGTAATGAGGGAATAGATGGTCAGTCACCAAACGCCCAACCTACTCAATAATAAATTATATATGTCAAGAGTAGCAGTTGATTGGAGAAGTGCTAGTAAGAAAAGTTATGAGGATTTTTGTAAAAAGAACCCTCTAATATCTCTGAATTTTGATGAGTGGAAAAATATTCTTTATTCATTTAATGAATCATTTAAACACTATATCTTAGAAACAGGAGAAAGGGAAAAACTCCCTACTGGTTTTGGAGAGTTTTCTATAAATAAAAAGAAAAGAAAAAGAAGTAAAGATATTGATGGTAAAGAGTTTGTAAACTTACCTATTGATTGGGTAAAAACTAAAGAGAAAGGTAAACGTATCTATAACTTTAACTATCATACAGAGGGTTATTTCTTTGGATGGATGTGGTTTAAACAAACTGCAAGATTTAGAAACTCAGACCTTTGGTACTTTAAACCTTCTAGAAGAACATCTAGAGACCTGTCTCATTACTTAAAGACAGATTCTAAATATCAACACACTTACAATGAATGGAAAAAATAAGTTATGTCATACTACTATAAATACGATTTTGTATCCCCTGAACCTCTATACGCAACAGTAAAAGAAGAACTTAAAAGTTACTTTGATACTGGAGCTGTAGATGATTTATTATTTCCTACTTACTTAGACAAATGTCTTAGAAAGATGGGTAGGACAACTTATCAAATTACCACTGAAGTTTTACTTATAGATGACTATCAATCAAGACTTCCAGATAATTTTCATGCAGTTAGAGAAGCGTGGATGTGTGCAGTTATACCAGGAAACCCTTATCCTGCAGCATCTTCATTTTATTCACAAGCTGCCAATGCTACCACCATTCAAGTTGCTCCATTAACTATTGGAGGTTCACCCTGTAATAGACCTGATTGTCAACATCCTAGTTGTGACGGAACTTGTATGCCAGAGGTTGTGCAAGCTGTTTATAAAACAAATGCTGAGATACCTAGATCTTATAGACGAACATACTTACTTCAACCAGGTAATATATCTGCAAGAAAAAACTGTAACTTATCATATACTAGTTCTTTTGATCAGTATAATCAATTAGCTGTAGCAGGTGCTAACTTTACTCCTGGTGCTTCTTCTTACGATTCTTTTGACATTAGAGATAATAAGTTTATAACAAATTTTAGAAATGGTGTAATACACTTAGTCTTTTATTCAACAGATTATGATAAAATAGGAAATCAATTAATTCCTGACAATTATCGTGTTCGAGAATATATTGAATCTTTTATTAAGTTTAAAGTTTTTGAGACTTTAACTAATCAAACAGTAGATGAAACATTTAATCAACTACAAACTAAGTTAGTTTACCATAAACAAGTAATGGATGAAGCTTGGATAATGGCTGAAACAGAACTTAAAAAACAAACAGTATATCAGAAACAAAGAGCAATTGTTACTGACTTAAATCGTTTTAATCAATATGAACTTCCTGACTCAAGATCTCAAGTATCTGGTAGATACACTAACAGGTACGGAAGACGTAATGGAAATAGTTAATACACATGGCTACTAAAAAAGAAATTGAAGACGATAAGAAGAAGAAGGCAGCTTCTAAGGCAAAAACTGATAAAGCTCAACAAGGTCAAGTAAGACTAGAGTTTAATCAGGCAATGTCTGGCTTAAATATGGATAGCACAATTAACCAAGTAGCGACAGGTAGTCTTACTTATGCGTTAAATGCAACTGTAGAAAACTTTGACTCTAGTTCTGTTAATTATCAAAATGAACCTGGTAACGAACCTTGTTTTAGTTTTCCTGATGGTTATGAACTTATTGGAAAACATACTATTCCTGAAAAAGACAAAGACATATTCTTTTTAACTAACCCCACTACTGGAGGTAGTGAAATTGGATTCATGTTTAATAATGATTGTCAATATAAAACGCTAATCAATGCTCCATGTTTAAACTTTAATGTAGATCATCCTATACCAAAAGTCGTACATAGAATAACAAACTGTACTACAGAAATATATTGGACCGATGGATTTAATGCTAGAAGATATTTGGATATAGAAAACATTCCTTATATACTTGCACCAGGAACAACTCCTACTTGTGATCCTGTAGAAACAGATCAACTAGACTGTAATCAACTTAAGATACAACCTGACTTTCCAATACCATTTTTAAATGTAGATGAGGTGACTAATGTAGGATCATTAGTTGCTGGAACCTACCAATTTGCTATACAGTATTCTGATGCAGTAGGTAATGATTTAACGTCATACTACTCAATAACCAACCCATGTCCAATAGCTGATGCACTTATAACAACAGTAAATTTTAACTATCCAGTAGGAAAATCTATAGTTGTAAAAATATCTAACTTAGATATCTCAGGACAATTTAATTACTTTAATTTAGCAGTAATTAAAACTATAAATAATATTTCCTCTGTTGAATTAGTAGGGACATATAACATTACAGACGTTAGTGAAGAAATAACATATACAGGTGCAGATCAAACAGCCAAAAGATTATCTATGTCTGATATATTTGAGAAATATCCGTATTATGACATAGCACAAGATATAACATCTGTACAAGATATTCTAGTATGGGATAATTTAACTTCTATAGATAGGATAAATTATCAGCAGATAGCTAGTAACATAACTTTGAAGTGGGAATCTTATAGGATACCTCCTGGTGAAAATTATTCTGATGAGAATAATGCTACTAATTTACGTGGATACATGCGTGATGAAGTTTATGCATTTGAGATAGTGTTCCTTCTTAAGAATGGAAAACAAACTGATTCTTTTCACATTCCAGGACCTCCTAACCTTAATATAAATCCTGATGTACCTGACACAAATGATGACTTTATTGGTGATCCAGATTATGTTGAGAATGGTATAGGGTATAGCTCATATTGGAAGATATATAACAACGCTATTAATTTAGGAGCTTCTCCAACTGCTACAAGTGCTGACGATTACAAAGGACCATGGGAATATGGAGAATTTGCATATTGGGAATCAACAGAAAAATACCCTTGTAATACAGATGTATGGGGAGACTTAGCTGATCAACCAATCAGACATCATAAATTTCCAGATGTATTGGTTAGTCCTATTATAGAAAATAGCACAATCACTTATGATGGTAATAACATTGTTCCTACAATGCAGGATGATGCAGTTTTTCCTATTGGAGTAAAAATTAACAATAGTCAAATCTCAGGTCTGATACTAACCTCTGATCTAACACAAGACCAAAAAGATGATATTGTAGGGTTTAAGATTGTTAGAGGAGATCGTAGTACTAACAGGTCAGTAATAGCTAAGGGTATACTCAGAAACATGGGCAAGTATTCAAGAAATGATCAAGAGTACTATTACCCTAATTATCCCTATAATCAAGTTTCTGGAGAAGACTCTTTTCTTCAAGAAAACAATAATGCATGGAATTATAAATCTAAAGCATGGCTCGTATATATGCCAGATCAAGAAACAACAAGTTTATTTGATTGGGGTTCTCTTAATTTTGGTAGTGTAGATATAGATGTTAATGTTGAAGAAGGTGTATTTACATATACAAGTATTGTTAATGGTAGAAATACACAAGCTAAGATTCTACCTAATTGTATTATAGAAGTATGTTCTCTTACACGACCTGTAGCACTTAGGGGTCTTATGACTGTAGGTCCTGCAGATTTTGATGCATGGCGTGGATTTCATGGGCAAAAAGTGTTTGCTGCAGGATATGCAATTAAATCAGAAAATCCTTTTAATAACTTTAATTTTGATGGTACAGTAGCTTCTAGACGATGGTTGGATTATCAAGGTTCATTAACTTCAGGAGGTGGTGATACGTGTACTGTTCTTACCAATGTGGATTATGATTATGATTATGATAATTTATATGGACAGGTTACTGAAAGTGGAGATGGTCATATATGGAAACCTCAAGTTTCAGGAGCTAATTCTGGCTTATCAATTCCAAGAATAAATTTAAATGGTATTATTCCTGGTCCTTGTTTTGAAAGTGATGACATTTCTACTGAAGAAATAGAAGATGACGCATTAATAACATATCCTCCAGGTACATTTGATCCAGCTAACGAATGTCCAGAAGGACAAAGTGCAGCTTGTCAAGAATGTATAAAAACAGAAAATCCAGATAACATAACTCCTTGGCCACAAGCTGCTTTTGGGCAGCCTACAAATCCCCTTCCTCAACTTAGTAACGGTGTCCCATCACAATCTTTTCCGCTTCCAACAAATCAAACAAATACATTTACTCCAGCAGTTGATGTAAATCAAATGGACGGATCTATAAATGGGACAACTTCAAGATGGAGTAGAAGATCATGTTTAGCATGTGATAGAGATATACCTATTAAACCATTAGAGGGAGCAGAATATGATTCAGTAAAAGATATTTTAGAAAAACAAATATTTAATTCTCCTGACACGTCTTTTGGACAACCTTTCTTAGGTAGTGTATTAAAACTAGAGAGTGTAATGTTTGGGGCAGGTAAAGGTCATTTTGTAGAAGTTAAAGATAATGCCAAATACAAACTTTTATCTAAAGAAGCTCAAGAAGATGCACTTAGGAGTTCAGAAAGAATAGCTAGCATAGGTTCTGGTGGATTTAATGCTGGTATAATGTTTACAGTTTATCAGTCCTATCTTACTATATATATAAATGGAATAACAAGAAAGAACTATGGAATGTCTTTCAATTCACGAGCAAACTATGACTACTCTTACCCTATTGATAATAATGTTAAAGGTGGCATCAAACAGAGAGAAATAGAACTTACAAGATATTTAATACCAGGAGTACAATCATTTAATAATAATGATTTGCCTATAAATAACTGGAATAGAGAATCATCTGTATATATAAAAACAAAAATTAATGATGACATATTAGCTTTTCCTCTTCCACAAGATACGCCTAGTTTAACATCACCTGATGGTACATCTAGCATGGTTGAGTTCTCTAGATTTAACATAAGTGAAATTGGAGCATGTGATGCACCAGAGAAAGAAAAGGACATGAAGGTGGTTTCATATTATGCTTCTATGAAAAACATTTTACCTAATCAATGGGGACAAATAAATTCATTCAAAAGAATTGATACTGGATATCAAAAAGGCATAGCTTCCTCAGGAGAGGATATTATATTTGGTGGAGATGTTTATATATCTAGATTTACATTTAAAACTAAACTACCATTTTTTATAGACAATAGAGTAAATGCGCCTGATGATTCCGATATATTCTTTGATGAAATAGGCAACATTGCATATCCTAAATATTGGCACTCTGCTAGATCTATATTAAACGCTTATAGAGTTGAGGCTAATGATTCAAACATGCTTAACCTTATATCTACTAAAGCACATAATTTAGATTGTCCAAGTGATCCTTCATTAATTACTGCACCATCAACTACTGCTCAACCTGTATCTACTTTTGCAGGGACATACAGATCATTCTATGATGGATTTATGTATTTATTTGCATACGGTGTACCAAACTTTTATTGTGAAAGTGTATACAATACAGACTTAAGGCAAGCTTTTAATACTAAAGAAGGTGACTTTTGGCCCCATGTAAGCAGTAGTATTCCAGATGATTGGGTACAAGAAACAAACGTGCCTATTGCTCAAGATAATACTTATTACTATAATGTAACATTCTCTAAACAAAATAAAGAGAATGTATTTACTCAACTCCCTCCAGATTGGGAAAATGATTTATGTTTTACATACTTTCCGTTTAGAGCTATTTATTCAGATACACAAGGAGACAGTCCTGACAATAGAGTAAATAACTGGTTAGTGTATAGAGCTATTTCTTATCACGACTTTCCACAAAACTATGGTAATCTTACATCATTAGATGGTGTACAAGATAAGGCTATCTTGGCAAGATTTGAGAACAAGGCATTGCTGTATAATAATTTATTAACTATTGATACAAGTAATCCTCAAGCAGCTTATGTAGGTAACTCTAGACTTTTTGATGGGTCACCCCCATTAGATTTTGCTGAAACAGACTTAGGTTACGTAGGGTCACAACATAAGTTTCTACTTAAGGTCCCTTATGGTCAAATTACTGCAGACGCTAAGAGGGGACAAATCTTTTTATTAAATGGAAATAAACCTGTTGACATGACAGCTTATGGGTCAGGGGTGAATAGATTTATGACAAGTAGTTTACCTTTTGAAATTTTAGAATACTTTCCAGAAGTAAATGTAGACAATAATTTTACAGGATTTGGATTACACGGTGTGTACGATAGTAAGTTTGACAGAGTGATTATTACAAAAATTGATTATATTCCTACAGACAGTTCGGTATTCTACGATAAAGATGATAAAAACTTTTATATACCAATAGAGGGTTATACTGATACTTCTGGTAATCAAACTATCAAACAAGAAGTATTCTTAAACGATAGAAAGTATTTCTGTAATAAGTCATGGACTATGTCATTTGATTTTAATACAAAAAGCTGGATATCGTTTCATAGTTATTTACCAAACTTTTATATAGGAGAAAATAACTTTTACTATTCAGGGATTAACGGATGCTGTACAAACTTTACTGCTATTCTTGATAATCCAAGTAGAAGTAAAATAGATACAGAGTCTCCTAATTTAGAGATGATAGTTGGAGAACTTGATGGCGTTGTTAAAATTACTACAACAACCACCACTACAGGTCTTCCTTTATTTACCACTACTACTACAACAGCATATGTTCCTGATTGTGAGTTTGATATAAATGTAGTAAGTAAGTTAGATTGTCAAATGGAAGGAGTGGGTTACATTACTGTACCAACCCCTACTACTACAACAATATGTGCTAGACCTGATAGTTTAGTTATTTCTAATTTTACAGAAGGTTATCAAATTACAGGACAAGCTTCTCCAGTTTTAGGTACACTCTCTGCACAGAAAGCTTGCGCAGTGGGTAGTTTTGTAAGAGTAGCAAATCCTCTAGAAACAGTAGATATAAATTTCCAATATCAATATGAATTTCCAAAACCAGTTACAGTGGGTCAGATTTTATATTTTGGAGGTGGTAGTGATTGCACATTTGTACCAGATGGCTGGTACACTAGTAGTGAAGATGGTTGGAATAAAGCCTACTATGTTGAAAATTCAAGATTAGAAGAAATAATACCATGTGATTGTAATACACTTACCACAACAACCACTCTTTATGATGGGGAATTAACAGAATGCTGTGGTATTATATACAATGATGTAAATGGTAATGTAAAACTTTCAAACATAGCATCGTCTCACTCTGTAGATTCAGATAATTTTCACACTATAGTTATCCCAGGATACACTACTGGTAAGTTAGCTGTTGGCCCAACTGCTCTATACGGAGTTTCACCAGGTATCAGTACATCATTTAAGAAATGGACAATTACAACAAGCCCATGGACTGTAGTAGCAGATTCAGATTTAGTAATAGCTGATAATGCATTTGGTACAACTGCTGGAGTGGTAGTTAAAGATGACAGTGCAATTATTGCAATAGATACAGCTCAAGGATTTATAGTAGAAATAGATACAACAAGTGGAATTCCATCACAGAAAATTCTAGTGGGAGGTGGTTATACATACACTACAAATCTATTATATACTACTAAAGGTAAACTAATAACAATAGGAGAAGATGGTGGAGGAGTGTTCCATTACTTCCAATGGGATTATGATAACGAAACAGTAACCCCAGAAATTGATATAACAATCACTGCACCTGAATTTGGTAGTGAGGTTGTAGCAATATATGAATGTGATTGTGACATTACGATAATTACAAAAGAAGCTAATCAATATAATGTATTTAGCGTATCACCAATATCTCCTTATGGTGTTATATTTTCAGGAAATATAACAGATGATAATCGAAGCATTTGGAACTCTTTTGATGCTACTAACGTAACTCAAATGCAATCATGCGTTAATCCAATTGGAGGACAAGAGTTTACAACAACTACAAGTACCACAGAAAGCCCAAGTACTACTACTACTACATCAATATACCCTTGTTATAAATGGGAGATAACAGGCCCTGTAGGAATTATTATTACTGACTGTAATGGGCTACCTGAAGTACTAAGTGTTCCTAGTGGAGTGACACAACAATTTTGTACAAACGTTAATACTGGAGGACCTGCTGGAGCAACCTTTATAGGAAACTGTGATATATAACTATGGCAACTAAAATAATAAACTTAAAAATAACAAGCTCTAGTCCTCAAGTAGGACCTTTTGAGATTACGGATGACTTATCAAATGTCCTAGGAACCGATGTGTCTTTAAGTAGCCTTATTGTGGGCATAAGCTATAGGGTAGATGTTTCAGTTTCAGTGATTACTTTAACCTCTTCAGGTGATTGTAATTTTGTAAAAGAATTTTCAGTTAGAGATTCAGTACCTAGTATAGAATATATAACAGCTACATATACTCAAATTAAAACAGGATGTGTATGGACACACTTAAGAAACGATACTTTATATAATTATTACTATGGAGATATAGCTCCTTACATAATCGAGTATCCTTTTTCATATAAGTATCATGATCAAATATTACAGAATATAAAAGACTATAGTAAAGTGTATGTATATCTTCCATCTACATTAGGGTCATTTGATTCTAATAGCAAGGTGCAAGTAGATGATAAATATTTTAATAAAGCTATTCTATATAACGATCAACAATCTACAGGAGTAATAGAACTTGTTCCTAAACCAATGAATGATTTAAGTTCATATTTAAATTATCCTATACTTAATTCTAATAGTAAAACTATTACTTTTGCAAAGACAGATAGTTTCTATCAATATAACACTTTCTGGGCACTACAAAAAAATGATAAGATTCCTTTATTTAAAACATCTTGTGAATCTGGCTCAATAGATAAAGTAGTTAATCAAGATAATATGAACTATGGTGACTTATCATTTAAGAAGTCACAACTAAGAGCTAAAGATTTAAAGGTGAGACACATACTAGACAACTCTTCTATAACACATATAGTAAGTCAATTTATTGTAGCACCAGCACAAATATCATATAAGTAATGGCAAAAGGTTTATCAGCAGCAAAAGCTAAAAAGATACTACAAGATGGTTACGTAAAAGGTAAGCCTCTCACAGCAAAGCAAAAGAAATACTTTGGAGCTATTGCTAGTGGTGGTACGCCCTTGAAAGCAATGAATGGTAATTGGCTAGATAAGTTTGCTATGGGAGGAAGTCTTCCAGGTGCATCAGGTATGATGTATTCACGTAACTCTGGTTCTTCTACAATGTCTCCTCCTAACCTTACTAAAGCTCAAGATGGAACAGTAGAATATGGTACACCTGAATATAAAAAAGCATATGAGGAAGGTAGATTTGCTGATGTACCTAATCAACTAGATGAAGTAGTTATAGATAGTGGTGTAGATTATGAGAAATATCCTCTGTATGATAAACTCTCTGTACAAGAGAAAGAGTATTTTAATGACCCAGGAACAATTGGTAGAGGTGTAAGAAGAGCTGCTCAAACAGATAGAGGGTTATCTGAGGATACAAGAGATATGGTGACAGGAATGTTGGTGAAACAACCTTTAGCTGCATTACAAGTTCCTCAATCTTTAATGGTGGAAGGTATAGAAACTTTAAGGGGTAAAGATGCTAACTTTTTAAATGCACTTACATTTGACACACAAAGGTTACCGTCTCAAACAATGGGTTTTGAAACTACAAGTGATATGTCTTGGTATAACCCTAAAGTTATATCAAACTTTGCAATGGATGTTGTATCCGACCCATTGAATCTTGTTGGTGCAGGTATAGTAGATGATGCTTTAAAACTTGGTTTAAGACAAGGATTAACAAATACAGTAGCAAGAAGTCTGGACAGACCAATTATAAATACGCTAGGAAATAAGTATTTACCTAATGCAAATAAAATAAATCCTTGGGCATATCAATACAATCTTCCAAAAAATACCATGTGGAGAGGGTTGGGTCAAGAAGGTATGGAAGATGCTGTTAGTTCTGGTTTATTTAGATCAAAACAAAATGTTCCTGATCAGTTTTTTCCTGGATCAAGTTTAAAACTAAGTAAAAGTTTTGGAACTAATCCATACTTTACACCGAAGTTTAAAACTGCTGCAACTTATGGAGATAATTATTTAGCTGAAGTTCCAAGAGATGTTGCTAATTGGACACAAAGATACAAACGTAGTAACTGGAGTCAGTTTGCAGATAGACCGATACCAACTTTAGAAGGTAGAATACTACAAAAAGATTGGTTAAGAGGATATAAACCAATTGAAATTCCTCAAGCTCCTTCTAGTTTTGTTGAAGCTGCAGCAAACCCTAGTGTTAGACAAAGTCTTAAAGATTTAAATGATAAATTAGGAATAAGTAATACAACTTCAGCACAAATTAGATCTAGTGAGAAGTTCAACAAAAATTGGTTTAACAACCCTGAGACTATTAGAAGAACAGAAGAGATGATAAATCAACCCTCCTCTTTAAGATCTAATATGAGTGAGATTGAGATTCTGCAAGACCTTAATCTTTATGAGACAATGCTTGATAAATCTCGTAATCTAACTCCAGCTCAAAAAGCTGGTATAGAAAGACAAAAGAAAGATTTATATGCTGGATTAGCAAAAAGAAATCTTCAAACAGTACAACAGAAAGGAAGATTTACGGAAGTGTTTGATCCAGATAACATAAGACATCAAGATGTAGGTTTAACTTATGAAAAGAATCCCAACTATTTAGGACTTTACACAGGTAGAACAAACCAAGGAACAGTTAATGTACCACGTACAAAAAAAGCAGGCAAGGATACTGGTTCAACCTTTACACATGAAGACTTGCATGCAGTTACAGCAGGAAGAAAAGGATATACAGATGAAGCTACAGACATATTAAAAGATGCAGTGGGTAAAGATCAAGACTGGTGGCTTAATAAAATAAACACAACAAAAGATCAAAAAACAAGAGAAAAGTTAATTGATAGATTGGAATACCTATCAAGACCTCAAGAGATGCATGCTAGAGTACATGAGCTTAGAAAAGCTTTTAATTTAAAACCTGGTCAAGAGGTTAGTGCTGCAAAGATTGACCAGATAATGATGAAAGGGTTAAAAGGAGACACCCCTGTTGATGAAGACTTTTTTAGACTATTAGGTGACAAAGAGAAGTTTAGAAAGATATTTAACAAGCTTCCAGCATATGTACCAGTAGCTGTAGGACTTGGTGCTGCTTCACAAAACAAAAATGGTGGATGGTTATCTAAGTATGAGAACGGTGGTGTGATAGAAGATAACAGAGGGCAATGGGCACACCCAGGAAAAATAACTAAAATAAACTCCAACAAAATAACAATGAAGGGTGTTAACTACCCTGTACTTGGAGTATCTGATAAAGGAGATACTCAAATGATGTATCCTAATGGAGAATATCAATATGATGGAAACAGCGTTACAGAGTATCCTATGGCTAAAGATGGAAAGTCTTTGGTAGAACTAGATCAATTGACTAACTTTACAAACTACAACACCTCACAACCAGGAGGCTGGTTAAACAAATATAATTAATATGAAAGCTCAAATTTTAAAAATAGCAGGCGTTAAGTCTGAAAAAGAATTCTATAAGAAGTTTCCTACGGAGGAGGCTTTCATGAAGAAATATGCAAAACAATTATCTAAACTTAAGAAAGCTGCAACAGGTGATGTTCTAAATAACAACATTCAGCCAATGAATGGTACTGATCTTTTAGAAAGAAATAAGAAAAATGTTTTGTCTGGTTTGGGAGAATTTAAAGATAGAGCATTTGAACTTGGAGTAGATTCTATGCTTACTCAAGATGAGTTAGAAGAATATGAGTACAAAGCAAAGATAGATGCATTATATAGTCAACAACAAGAAAAGAAAGGCGGTGGATTAATGTCTATGCTTACACCAGAAAATATGGAAAAAGCTAAAGGGCTTTTGGGTGGTTTATCTAAAGGAGGTGGTAATGGTGGTGGAACTGTTGAGGTTGGAGAATTAGAGATGTTGAAAAAAGGTGGTAAAGTAAAGGGGTCAGAAAAAGATATGTTTGAGCCACATATGATGTATGATCCAAAAACTAAAAAAGGTAAGAAAGCTATGACTTACAAAGAGCACTTAGCTCTTAAGAAAAAAGGATGGGGACATGAAGCACCTAAAGCTATGGGAGGTTTTAGTGGTGGAGGCGGTTCAACTGCTACACCTTCTTGGGGACAAGATATAGATATACCAGAAGGGGCTACTAGACAAGGTAGGTATAACTCTGATGGTTCAGCTGCACCTTCAGTTGGAAGTCAGGTTCTTACACAAATTGAGGGTACTCCTATAATTGGTGACATTGCTATGGGTATAGGTAAGATACAGGGACAGAAAGATGCTTTAAAAGATCTTAAACAAATGAAGGAAGTCACTGGTATACAGTACCAAGCTGCCATGACTAAGCCAGAAGAAGTAGAAAGAGAGTACGTCCGTCCTGAAGATGTTCAGAATACAGGAGAAGAATTCTTTCCAATATATGGAGTAGGTACAAATGTACTTGCAAAAAATGGTGCAACCTTATTTAATAATCCAGACTATACTCCTTTAATTAATGTAAATAAAGCAAAGTCATTTATGAATGGCGGCTATTTACCTAAGGCTATGGGAGGCTTTAGTGGTGGTTCTGGAGGTTCTGGTGGCGGAGGAATGACTTCTGGTGGATATGATCAAATTGGTAATATAGCTGGAAACATGGCCTACGGAGACAAAGCTGAAAGAGATGCAGGAAGTAACATAGGTGGAGGAGTTGGAAGAGGTATAGGTATGTTGGTTGGAGGACCAGCAGGAGGAGCTATTGGTGAATTTATTGGTAGTGGTATTGGAGATCTAGTTGATAGAAATGATAGAAGACAACAACTGGAAAGGGATCAAATAGATCGAAATATATCAATGATGACTAACATGAAAATAGGACCTCAAATCCATTCAGGGTATGCATCACACATGAAAGAAGGTGGAAGAGTGCCTGGACCTCAAGTAGTAAAATATATGGGAGGTAACTCTGTAAGTAAATTATTTAAACCGGATCCTAAAATGAACACTCTTAAAGAAGGTGGTTCTGTAGCTGCTAATGGAGATATTAAAACTCTATGGGGAGGTGAGGCTAATGCAGTTTCATATAATCCGTATGCTGGAGGTCAGAGTATATCATTTACTGGTAACTCTCACGATACTAAAGATGCTAAAACTGGTAAAACAGGAATAGGTGTTGCTTACGGACCACAATCTGTTGCTAATAATGAAGCAGTAGTAGAGGTAGAAAATGAACCAGCTCAAATTATGAAGGATGGTGGAAACCAAGAAAGCTTAGTAGTCTTCGGAGATTTAAAAATACCAAAAGGGTATGCACAAGAAATAGGTGATAAAAATGCTGGAGGTCAAAAGTTTAAAAAATATGTTGATAATCTTAATTCTGAAGAATCAAAAATAAATAAACAAATGGGGACTGCTGTAGACGCTGCTGCTGACATTGATAATACTAAGTGGGGAGAATTATTAAGATCCACATCTGATGTTATTGTAAATGGAGGTGACATGAAGCTAAAAGATATCGCAAATAAAAAAAGAGTATTAGCTGATATTCAAAGTGCATTAAATGATACCTTTGAAGAAAATAATATAGACGGTAATCAGTTTATAAGCAAAGGAGTACTTAAAGATGTTAAAGACACAGAGAACTATGCTAAGAATGGTAAGAAAGAAACCTACACTGAATATGCAGAAGATGGTAGAAAGATACCTAAAGCTCAAAAAGGTCTTACTTTAAATGAGTTACCTTTTAAATCAGCTGAAGAAGCAATCGCTGCTGGTTATACTTTAGACGAAGATAAAAACTCAGAAAACTTTGGTAAATATTATATAGAGGAGGAGTCATCAGATACGGAGACAAACACTGAAGTTGATTTTATAAAAGATATTCCTGAAGATCAAAAGTTTGGAGGTTCCGATATAGGAAAAATGGTTAATAAAAAAATAACTGCTGAACAATATAATGATTGGAAAAAAGATAACAAATGGTTTTTTGATAAGAACCCTGATTGGAAAGCTGACACAAAAGAAGATGTAATGTTATTCCAAAGAGAATTTAATAAGATAAATCCTAATAGTATAAAGGTTGATGGATTATTTGGTGATCAAACAATATCAGCTAGATTTAAAAGTGAAGATAGTGAGACACCTAAAACAGAAAGAAGGTACAGAGATGTTGCTGTGGCGGAAGAAGAAGAAGAAGTTGTAACAACAGAAGAAACTACTACTGTTAAATCTAAAATACCGTTTGATGTAAATATGCTTAGACCTTTGTTTTCTGAAGAATTAGAAAATAATCTAGACTACAATCAGATTATACCTGAGTTAAATGCAGCTGCAAACAATCAACTTGAACCTGTATATGCACAGACATTTGATCCTAGGCTAAGAGTACCTTATGACATAAGCTTACAAGATCAAATGAATGAAGTTACTGCAGCTTATAGAGCAGCAAGTCAAAATCCTGCAGCAATGAATAATCCAGCACTGCAAGCTTCTATGGCTGCACCTATGTATTCTGCAATTAATCAAACTAAAGGAGAAGAGTTTAGACAGAACCAAGCTATGAAAGATACTGTATACAGTGGAAACATTGAAGCGATCAATCAGGCCAAAAAAATGAATCTGGGCATTTATGACCAACAGCAACAAAGACAAGCTCAAGCCCTATCTAATACTAAAGCAACACAGCAAGAAATTGTTAAATCTATATCTGATAAGTATCAAGCAAACAAACAACTTAATCAGAGACAAAAGGTTCTAAGTGAATTATACAACCAATTTGGATATACTAAAAACTTAGACATTGTAAACGATGGACCTCCTGCTGTATTTAATATACCAGGCATGGGACCTACAGGACAAGTTGGTACTGGTAATAAATATATGGATATGTTTAATATATTAACTGGTGGAGGATTTAATCCTAATGCTAATCAACAAACCACCACTGACACTACTACCGTAGCTGAATACGGTGCTAAATTAAAACCAATAAAAACAGTAAAAAGAAATCAGAAAAATAGCAATGTTGTACGAGCGTACAAAAAACTATAACGAACCTGGTGATAAAGAATTACTAGAATAGGTTATCCTATTTTGGAAAGTTCTATAAATAATAATACATTTGTTAAATTATGGCATCATACTTAGATAACATACCTACCTTCAATGAATATAGAGAGCAACTTCCTGTGGAGGATATGCTTAAGGTTGGTCTGTTCAAACAACAACGTTATGAAGAGGGCGTACAGAAAATTCAAAAAAGCATAGATAATATTGCTGGACTGGATGTAGTAAGAGACGTAGATAAAAAGTATCTACAATCCAAACTAAACTCTCTTGGAGGACAATTACAAAGTGTAGCAGCTTCGGATTTTTCAAACTTTCAACTTGTTAATACTGTAGACGGTATGACAAACCAATTAGTTAAAGATCCTAACATACTAAATGCTGTAGGGTCCGCAGCTAAATATAGAAAGCAACTAGAGAATCAAGAAAAGATTAACCTAGATGGCAAAGGTTCAGAATCAAATGACTGGAACTTTAATAAGAGTGTACAACAATGGTATGAGGGAGGCATAGATGCTTCTTTTAATACACAGTTTAAACCTTATGTTAATTTCAATGAACAAGCTATGAAAATAGTTAAAGCTCTTGCTTCTGATAGCATTGAGGGAGATGTTTACATGGAGAAAGATAAGAATGGAAGAACAGTAATATACAATGTACTTACAAGAGAAAAAGTAGAAGGCATATCTGCTGATAAAATACAAACTGCATTAATGGCTGGACTTACTCCAGATGCATTTAATCAAATGAACATTGATGGACAATACCAATATTCAAATGTTTCTGATGATCAATTTGTAAATGATATTAATGAAAGTTATTCTAATACTTTTAATGCACTTTTAAAAGAAAGAAATTCTTTAGAAAGCATAATGAACGATGCATCTACTGCTTCAGAAAAGATTAGAATTCAAAATCAGATAGACCAATTAGATTCTCAAACAAATCTTTTAAAGAATGAGTATGAAAATGTATCAGGTTCATTTACTGAAGGAGATGTAGAGAGTTCAAAAGCTAGGCTATATTCTACTAACTGGATGAGAGATTTTTCTAATTCTATGTCAAGTAAAAATGTTTCGCAAACTGTTCATAGTAATCCAGCAAGAGCAGATCAGTTAAAGGTACTACAAATGCAACAGGATGCTGCTCAGTTTAATGCTAAATATTTACAGACTGAAAAAAATAATAAAATCAGAAATGCAATAGAAGAACGAAAAGCAGAAGTATTAGAAAAAGCAAATCAAGAAGGTTACGGTGGTGTTCCAATGCCAGGTGGAGAAGAAGAAGATGATGTGGATGTTGTGGCTTACGCAGAACTTGATAAAGATAACAGTGAAGCTTTACGTGATCAGTACAAAGAAAAATACATGAAGACTCATGGAAAAAGTAAAGAGGAACTTGAAGACCTGTTGGCTAATTTCAAAAAAAGTCAAGGATCTGCTGTAGCCTCTGATCTTCATTCAGCACTTTCTGAAATAGTTAAGTTAGAGGAAGATTATACTCGTAAGGATGAAGTTATTACTAAGCTTCGTAAAGAGTCTTTATTACTATTTCCTACTCCTGTAGAGCTTGAAAGATTAAATAAAACAATTACAGTAAATTTTGATGATACATCAAATGGTCAAGTAATACCTAGTACTCTTTCTATAGATTATAACTCAATGGATGTCATGTTTGAGAAGTTTCAAAAATATGTATATTCTGACACAGATGGTGATGACATGCCTTTACCAGATAGTATAAATCAAAGAAGTATTGATAGAGCTCAAAGTGAATTAAGTGGTGAGGAATTAGCAGTGTTCAATCAAATTTTTGTTCCTGGATACGACAGAGGAGCTCTTTATGGAGTTAGCAGCAGTAGTGGTTCAGACGTATATGATGACTGGGCTAATTCACGTAAACCAAGAGCAGCTATGAAAGATAATCTTGATGAAGATAGAAACAAATATCTGGCTGATGAACTTAGACTTACTAGCATAGTTCCTCAATCAGTATCTTATAACATTCCACTAGAAGATAGTAAACAACAAAGAATTTTTGCAGGTACACTAGAAGGTTTAGCAAATGAGATTCAGAGTTTAGATGAAGACAAGGCTGAAAACATAAGAAGGATTAGCAGTAAGCTTGTAAGTTCAAATATTATAACTAAAGGAATTGGAGATAACTATAGAGTAACTATAACTGGTTCTACTGGATCTGGGAATTCTGTTGAAACTGAAACTATAGATATGACACCTGAGTTGTATTCAACTGTGTTTGGTGAGACATATGAACCCAGTCCTTCTATTGAATATTTTAATAATAACTATCTTCCTTCTATGTTAGATACAAGACCAGACCTAGAAGAAGTTACAATTATTAATAGTGCAGGTAATAATGAAACTATTTATACAAGACCAGAACAAGACTTTTGGTCTACTTCTACAAACATGTCATACAATACTACACCGGCTACTGCTGGATTAAAAGGTAGAAGAGATTTTCCTAATACAATATACTTTGGAGTTACTGGAGATTTGGTAACTAAGAGAAATCCTAAAGACCCTAATAGTGTTTATTATTTAAAATTAAATATAACCAATCCTATAACTGGGGAGGTGACTTCAAACATTACACTTGATGTACCTTTTGTAAAAGAGAAAGTAGCAACAACATTACAAAAAATAAGCGATTCAGATATATATGAAATACTAAATGGTAGAGGTGCTACTATGACAGACGAATATATTGCTAATCTCAAAAAGGCTGCTGAAAGCAACTAACAAAAACAACATGGCAAAAGATATAAAAAAAGCACAGACAGGTATAAACATACCTCCTATGGCAAATGTTCCTAGTCCTACTAGTTCAAACCAATCTTTTATGCAAGAAAGATTTGGTGGATATAGAGAACCAGGAAATCCAAGACCCATGCCTAATATATCTACACGTCCCAACTTAGGGGTTGTTAAACCTAATAACGGTAATCAACCAAGTGGACTAGACTTGCTTTTAAGAGATGCTAGCACAAGAGGTGACCGAGGTAAGGGAGATAGGATAACTACTGCAGATGAATATGAAGGAGCCGATAGATACGATTATTTTCAACCTTCGTCAATGGGAGTTGACAATGAAGACATGGCTGGACAATATCAATCTTTGGGCAGTAAAGCTGTAAACGGTGTAACTAAAGGACTTATTCTTGCAGGTACAACATTTATACAAGGTACAGCAGGACTTGTTAATGGCGTGTATCAAGCAATAAATGATGGTAAGTTTTCGTCTTTCTATGATAATGAATTTAATAGAGGGTTAGATGGAATTAACAAGTGGTCTGAAGATGCTATGCCAAACTACTATACAGCAGCAGAAAGAGATGCTAATTTTTATTCTCCTAAATATTGGGCTACAGGAAATTTTGTATTTGATGGTGTAATTAAGAATCTTGGATTTGCAGCTGGTGCTTATTTAACAGGTGGTGCATACACTAATGTATTAAAAGCACTTCCAGGAACCTCTAGATTATTTTCTATGGGTAAGGCAGCAGAAACTTTAGCTGCTACAGAAAAAGGATTAAGTGCAGCAAATAAAGGAGCTGGTGTATATGGTGAAATAAAAGCTTTATCAGATAGTTTCTTAGCACAATATAATTTACTTAACCCAGCAGGAAGAGCTGTGGTAGCAGGATTATCAACAACTGGTGAAGCAGGTATTGAGGCGCTACATAACAGTAATGAGTTTAGACAAGAACTTATAGATGAATTTAAAAAAGAGTATGGTGTAGTTCCTGGTGCTGAACAAATGGATAATATTAATGCAGCTGTAGAAGGAGCAGGTAACGCTTCTTTTTATGCTAATGTAGGAATACTAACTGCAAGTAATTATGTTATCTTTCCACGTATTGCACGTTCTAGTTTTAAAGCAGATAAACGAGCAATCAATGGTCTTGTAAGAGAGATAGATGATATTGCATATGAGGGAGGAAAGTATGCAGCAAAGACATCTAAGTTACATCCTATACTACGTACTCTAAACAATATTAGACCTTACACATTTACTGTCTCAGAAGGACTAGAGGAAGTTTCACAGTATGGAAGTAGTGTAGGAACACAAGATTATTACAATAAGCAATATAATAACGAAGCAACTAGTTGGTTAACATCTATAGGTGTAGGTTTAACTAAAGGTGTCTTTAGTGATGAGGGTGCAAAGAATGCATTGATTGGTGGATTGTCTGGTGGTATAATGACTGGACGAGGTAGGTATAGAAGAAATCAACAAAGAGCAGCAGATACAGCAGAGGCTATAGAGCTACTAAATGATTTTCAACTCTCTGACTTTACAAAAGAAAGTATATATTCTAACAATAGAGCTGGTGTTTTAGGAGAAGAGCTTGAACAAGCTGCTGAACGTGGAGACATGTTGTCTTATAAAAACCTAGAAAGTCAATACATAATCAACTACCTTACTCCTAGAATAAAATATGGTAGATTAGACTTAGTTATGCAAGACATAGCAGATATGAAAAAGCTGTCTTCTACTGAACAAGGATTTGCTCAACTGGTTGCAGAAGGAAAAGTTCAAGAAGGAGAAACAAAAGAAACTTTTATTGCACGTCTAGAAAACTTTAAACAAACAGCTAATGACGTAAATAGTCTATACCAATCTTTAGAGCTTAGGTATGGAGGAATTACTGAAGAAGGTGTTGATGGAAAAAGATATCGTACGTACGGACCAGCTGTAATAAATAAAATGATATACGCAGCTTCTACAGTTGCAGATACAGACAGTCGCATACCTCAACTATCAGCAGAGTTACAAGCTGCAATTCCCACTTTAAATATACAAGAGATATTACAAGATCTAATAAGTGGAGAGGTTGAAAGCTTTAATAATGCTGTTAATCAAATACAAAACTTAGATATACTTTCTGATAAAAAAGATGTATTAGGAGAAAAGTTAAACGACGTAGCTGCTCTAGCTAAGATTAGAGAACTAATGCTACAAGAGTATGAGCTTATAAAAACTAATCCTAAAAACTTTCAAGAGAAGCCATTACGTCAACAAGATAGTGTTAAAACATACGAGGAAATATTAGAAGATGATGCCAATACTTTTGTAATTAAAGCTAAGAATGGAGAACAGTCATTACAAATAGGACAAGAGTATTTTGTAGGACAAGGTGTAAACTTTGAAGGGGAAACACCTCTTGATGAACCAGTAGTAATAAGTAGTTTTGTTCCAGTAGGACAGAATGAAGATGGAACTATTCAGATCAAAGATCAGTCTGGCCAGGTAAGGGATATATCACCAGATGTTTTATTAGATTATAATGTAGGTAGAAAATCTACATTAGTTAATAACAAGACAGCTAACTTCTATTACAGGCATAGGGATAAAGTATTTGAATTTAACTTTGGTAAAAACTTTGGAGGTAAAAGAAAAGGAAGACTTATGTATGATAATGGGAAACTGTTTTTTGTATATAAAGATTCTAATGGTACTATTCTTAAAAAAGAATTAGCTAATAAGTTTTTTGCACCACAACCTGGATTTGATCAAGCAAGAATTACTCCAGTAGGAAAAGTTACTGCTGAACAACAAGATGCTGCAAATCAGTTTCTTAGTCCAGAGGAGTTAGCAAAGAATGAACAAACTCTTCAGTCAAATAGAGAGAATAGGCTTAAGATAATGAATGACTTAGGCGTAGAGTCTAAGAGAAGATTAGAGGAGATAAATAAACAGTTAGAGAAGGATAGAAAGAAACTAGCTATCATTAAGAAAGATCTTGAGTCTATCTATACAATGAAAGAGGGAGGTTCTAGAATAAAACTAACATATTCTAAGGCACAAAAGAATTTTACTAGAGCTATAAATAACTATACTGCTATGCAACAGGATACGCAAGATCGTATCACAGAGTTAGAAAGAGAGCAAGAAGAGCTTGATTTAAACACTTCATACTTTGAAGCATTTGAAGTAGATCTATTAGACCTACCAGGAAACACTAAAGAGTTTTTAAAAGAATTAAAAGATCAACTATCTTTACTAGAACAAAATGGTAAAGCTGTAAACAACGAAATAAAAGCTAATAACAAATTACTAGACTCTATAAAGAAAGCTACTAAGAAGGCAGCTAAGTTACTTAAGAGTGCTTTAGAAACTACATATGTATATGATGAAGATTATGGTGATTATTTAAAAGATCTTTTAGAAAAGTCTGTGACTGGAGAAGACTTATTAAATACATGGCCTTTATTAAAACAAGAACTAGCTAACTTTAATCTTACTAACGACATACAAAAAGAAACTAATGTTTCTGAGAGAGATGTGTTTGATGCATTAGAAAGTCGTAAAGAATTAGAAGCTACATTAGAGAGTCTAAGAAAAGAGTATGTAGCTAAGAAAGTTATTGTAGATAGATTCCAAAGAGTAATGGATGAGTATGTTGTAGAAAAACAAAATCAAGATAAGATTGCTAATAATACTAAGTTGCTAGCAGACTTACAACAAACTGCAAATACTGGTCCTGTAACAGATGCAGAACCAAAATCATTTGATCCTATTTCTAAAAAGTCTAATGACGTAATACCAAGAGCTAGTGTAGGTGAACCTACAGGCCCAATACAGGATCATCAAGTTAGAGCTAATACATTTGGAGTAAACTTAAATAAGTTTGCGAATAGAAAGAATATTCGTGCTATATATTTAACACTTAAGACCCAAGACCAAAAATTAGATGGGGTTGTACAAAGAATACTTGATAATGGTAGTCCAGAACTTATGGAAAAGTTTGGAGATTCTATTATTGTTATGGTGATGATAGATACAGCTGGTAACTTAGTAGGAGTTGATGGTCAACCTATACCTAACACTAAGAATCAACTAGACAATGCTATCTATCAAACTATACCTGAATCATCTCTTACAAACACTAAAGGTAGTTTGTTTAGAGTAGAGGATAGCGAAACAGCTGCAATTAAAAAACAGTTTGGTGTCTTTAGAAAAGGTATTCTAGACAGGAATATGGTAGGTGTACCATTTAATATAGAAGCATCTTTTGGTATACCTCAATATGAACAAGACTCTAATGGAAATAATGTCTTAGGAACTACATCTGTAGTAGAAGCAGACTTAATTAGTGAAACGGATTTATCTAAAACTAATGTAATATTTATTCCTACGACTAACAAGAATATATTTAAAGGTACAGTTACGTACTCTCAACCTTTTGGTAGTGTATTTTTAGATCTACCTAATGGATATGTTAAGTTAAGAAATAGAAAACATACTACACAAGAAGCAGAAGCTATATATGATTCTTTACATGCACTCTCTAAAGAGATAGTAGATTTAGATAAAGGAGCAACTAGTGATACATCAGTTCGATTATTTAACTTTTTAAAAGGTGTAACTTATTGGGGAATTCCTGTAGACACTAATGGTAATAGAAAAGCAACAGGACAAAATAGTGTGTTCTTTGAAAGAGAAATTGGTGAATCAATATCAGGAATAAATTTTACTAAGTTATCATTAAAAATGGGAGCATTTCCATCAGTGGATTTTAACCCTGTTTCTATATCAAAGAATAAAGAATTTATTATTGAGACGTTGGGCCAGATGTATAATAACATCGATAACTCTAATCTAAAAAACATAGACCAGTCCTTTGAGCAAATAACAAAAATAAATGAGAACGGTACAATAGAATCAATAACGTGGCCTAATTACCAAACCTATCTATTATCTAAAAACATACCAGGAGGAGGTACAAGACAAGATTTTCAACTTCCTTTACATACTACAATGAAACCTGTGGTAGAAGGTAGTGATGAGGTTAACAGAAGGGGTGTATATTTTGTAAATGAAGATAGTGCTGAAGATTTTATATCCGAAGTGGTGCCACCAAAGTCAACAAGAATTCAAGTAATAAGTCCAAAAGGACCAGCTGCGCCAACACAACAAACTAGTGAGGTTAGTTTAAATAAACAATCATCTTTAAGTACTATAGTTTCTTCATGGTTACAAACAGAGGAAGGTTCTTTAGACAACCAAACTGCAGAAGAATCAGCATCTAAGTTTGCTTTAATCTACAACAGAAAAAACCCTGTAACAGGTGAAGACAATAGATCAGTAGCTGAGATTATAGAAGGCAACAAAAGCTTAACACCTGGTCAAAGAAAAGATAACGCAGGTCAAGTAGGTACAGATCTATTTAACACAATTGCTCAAGGCATGAGTGTTAGAGAAACTATATTGAATGAAATTAAAAATCAAACTTTATCTTTAAAACCAACACCACAAACTAGTGAGGTTGAAGTTGTATTAGATAACAAACAAACTAATACCTTTACCAGTCCTAAAGGCAAAAAGATTTTGTTTAAAGCTTCTCCAAGTACTACTGCTCAAAACTATAAGGAAAAGGGACAGATTTCAGTTATGATGAATGATGACTTGAAACAATTACTTGCAGAAAATCCTGATGCTGCAACACAAGAAAAAATAAAGAAAAGTATAAAGTATGAGATCTATAATTATATAGCACCTGAGTTAGCTAAATTAAAAGAACAGGATGCAGAGGATGAAATGCAAATGACTCCTGAGATGTTTGATCAGATCATGGCTGCAAGAAAACAAAAAGGTAAATCATCTCCAAGTAGTGATGTGCTAAACGCTTTAAAGAATGGACGTAATAATCAGAACAATGAAGTTCTACGTGAGGTTGTTACTGAGTCTATAGAGGGAATGAGTGAGGAGAACTGGAAAGATGCAAGAGCATGGATGTCTAAGAATTTACCTGGTGTTAGTTTCAATAGAGTTAAGAATATAATAAAAACTAAAGATGGAAAAAAAGCATGGGGATTCTTTGAAAACAATAGTATATATGTATATGAAAATGCAGAAGTAGGTACAGTTTACCATGAAGCATTTGAAGCTGTCTTTGCACAATTCTTATCTCCACAAGAAAAGGAAAAACTATTTAATGAATTTACATCTCGCAAAGGAACTTTTGTAGACAGACCTACAGGAAGAACAGTAAAATATTCTCAAGCTACGAGAGATGAAATGAGAGAACAGTTAGCAGAAGACTTTAGAGATTATATACAAGACAAGAAAAAACCAGAAGGTGGTTTCTTTTCTAGAGTATTTAAACAATTAAAGGATCTTATTGAAAAATGGTTTCTTAGTCCACAGTCACAAACTTATAGTAATGAATTGTTTGACAAGATTGATGGAGGTGGCTTTGTGTCTTTGGATTACCTTCCTCTTTTACCTTTTGGGTTATTTAATTCTTATGATACTGTTGACTTTGCAACACCAGGAACTAGTGCTGTATTTAGAGTAGAAACAGGTCTTAGTGATGTGCAAGTACATGATACGATTGAGCACATGACATATCTTACACTGAGAAATATAATTGCAAATAACGAAAGTTTATTCTCAGTACCAGAACTTAATCAAACAGAGTTATATAGTAGATTAAAAGGTGAGGTTCTTGCTTCTGTAGGACAGGTGGCCCAACAGTATAAAGACATTCGTCCTCAGTTTGAAAAGTCAACTGGAGGTCAATTACAAGAAATAGATAATAAAATAGATGAGACTGTAGATCTAATGCAAAGAATAGATGACTCATGGACTTATCTTACTAAAAAGCATAAAGAATATATACTATCTTTTGGGATTACTTTTGATGAAGCTGATCAGTTACAACTAGAAGAAGATAGATCTAATAAAGGGTATAATTCTGATGCTACAAAAATAGATAACTTTAAAAAGACTGGAGCAGCAGTAAAATTATTACTAGCTACTGTTCCAGTAGTTACAGTTAATGAAAATGCAGATGTAAGATTTAGTCCTAGCACTATAAACGGTGTTAAGCTTCTTCCTGTTACACAAACATTTATTACTGTTTTAGAAAATGTTTCTAATGCTACTAGCATGGAGAACATGTTAGAGAAGTTAAGGGATGTTGCTCTTAATGATCCTAATTACTTATCTTTATATAAACGTCTTAGTGGAAGAGGTGCTAATGAAGGTGCAGTTAGTCTTGACAATATTACTGAAAGACATCAGTTAACCTTACTAGCAGCATTGTTTAAAACATTTAAAAAACAAAATCCTATTGTTAAAATAGTAAATGTATTAGAGAATGGAGAAACTGTAGTTTCTGAAGCTAATTTATCTACAGCATCTCGTCAGATGTCTCAACAGTATCTAAACTCTATTGTTACTACATCTAAGAGAGGTAATGGAATATTTAAGCAAGTGGGTGGAGTATTTAATCCAGACACTAAAAAGTTATCTAAATATCCTTTAAATACTTTGCAGAACATGTTTAATTTCTTAGGAGGATTAGGCATACCTTTTAATGCAAAAGAGTACAATAATTTTGATGTAGGTCAAAAGAAAAGATTTGCATCAGCTGTTAATGGAATAAAGAAAAGTATTGAACAATCAAAAGATATTAAATTCTTTTCTACTAAATCATTAAACTTTGCTGGACAGATATTAAATTTAGCTACATTAAAAGTTATAGCTACTAACCCAGAGGTATCTAGTACATACTTTAATATAGATGGTGAGAGAGTTCAAACTTATATTGGAACTAATGCTGCATCTGAAGTACATAACTTTATGACATCTGTAGGAAATAAGCAAGAACTAGGAGATACTCCTTATTCTTATTTATTAACTGATGTATTCGCACAAAACTCTACTATAATAGAAAGAATATATGATGCAGAAGGTAACCTAAGAACAGATAAAGTAAATTTATTTAAGCCAGGATATGCTGGAGGAATACTCAATGGACAAAAAGGTACTGCAAAGGGATCATCTCAGTTACAATTTCCTGATAGACTACGACAAGAATTAAATCAAAACATAAATGGTCAATATCTAAACCTTGTTCCTGGAGATTCTTCTTTAGAGCATACGTTAGAAATGGGCAATCCTATTACTGAAAGAGACATAGTAAGTGGAGGTGCAGTATTAAACACTGTAATGAAAGGTTATTTTCTTTCTGAAGTAGAATTAGCTAGAGAAAAACGTGATATAGTTGAGATAGATAATAGACAAACTTCTGACTTAAGATTCTTTAAAGAGATATTAGGAGAAGAATTGCATGAAGAGATAAGACAAAATGTTTTAGATCCTGCTTTAACAGCAGAACAAGTTTATGAACTCAGTGTAGATAAAATTATAGATGCTACTTCTTCTTATATACAAAGAAATAAAAATCAATATGCTACTTTTTTATTAAAGTACGGAGTTATACAACAAGCTGAAAATGAGCAATCAGGAGAACTTACAGATAGGTATACTGCATCAGGTGTAGAAGGTATGACAAATATGACTATACAAGAAATGGACAGAAAACTTCTTGTGCAGGAGATTAATTATATCATTTCTAACATAGAGATGCATAAAATACTATATGGAGATCCTTATGGATATAAAGATGAACTTAAACGTATTAAAAGTTTCTTATCTCCTAGACAAGCTATAGTTAACAACTCTCCACAATGGAACAATAGAGCAAATGAAATATGGAATAGAGGATTAGAAATAGATACTGTAGGTTATACTAAGTTTACTAGAGATTACTTTCGAACTGTAACAGGAGGAGATGTAAAAGGAGTAATAGATATACCTAATTATAAAGCATATACAGAGACTGATGGTGGAGGAATAATTTCTATAAAAGCTTATCGTAACTTTAGAATTAGAACTGCAGACTGGAATGATGCACAAGAGAGTCAATATAGATATGATATAGCTTGGTACAAAAGACACAAGAGTTTACCACTTTCAAAATCAGAAAAAGATCTTTTAAAAGAAGGTAACCCTCAAGTACAGAGTACATACGTAACTCTTAAACCTATTGTTTCTGGTGCTAAACTAGATAAAGACGGTAGTGTATCTGCTAATAATAATGTAGTGCTAGATAAATATGCATTATATCCTCTTTCATACAGAGTGATGCATGAAATAAATCCTACATCTAATACTCTTAAGTTATATGATAAGATGCAAAAAGAAGATATAGATTATCTGGTCTTTGAGTCTGGTAGAAAAGTAGGAGCAGAAGGTATACATGATACATATAATGATGATGGTGAGTTTAATAATGCAGAATATGAAAGTGTTATAAATATACCGTTTAATATTATAAGTCTGCAATCAGAAGTACCTTCTAAGGAAGATGGAAGAGTAACACGTGCAAGTCAAATTACTAAACTTATAACTCTAGATTACTTAGATAATGGTATGCCTATAGATTATAAAGGTGCACTTGATCAGTGGTTAACTTTAACTGAAGAACAAAAACAAAAAGCATCAGTTATATATGCAGAGATTCAGAATAACACAAAGCTCTTAGATGAGATGACCAAGGAAGGTCTTAATGTTATGATGAAAAAACTTGGTATTACCAGAGTAGGTAACGCATATAAAGTTACTGATTTGGCTCCAGCTGCTAAAACATTACGTGAGGAATTATTTAAAAGAGAGACTAATGATAATATAAGTGATGCTCTAGATGGATTTTTAATGGGAGATGCAGTTCTAGAAGCTACCCAATCATATAATCAGATTAGAAATATATTATATTCTATAGTACAGAAAAGTATTGTACGTCCTAAGATAAACGGTGGACAGAAAGTGCAGATACCTTCAGCATTATTTGAGTCTACTCGTACAAAAAAAACCACTATTAATGGTAAGATAGGTTATACTTCTGAGGTACTTAAGTTTTACAATAACTCAAAGGGAGAAAACGTAATGGAAGTTATGGTGGGTCGTTGGTTTGGTAGTAGCTTATCTGATGAGGCACTTCTAGAATACCTAAACAATACTGAGGAAGGTCAAAAGATATTACGTGGTGTAGCTTTCCGTATACCTACACAGAAACAAAACTCTATTGATGCTATAAAGATAAAGCAATTCTTACCAAAAGAATTTGGGGATAATGTTGTTGTACCTGCTGCTCTAGTAGAGAAGGTGGGATCGGATTTTGATATTGATAAACTTTTCATGTATCTTAAAAATGTAACATACATTAATAATGAGTTACAGTTAATTCCATTTTATGGATATGGTGAACAATCCAAGAAAAGATTTGGAGAGTTATTTGATGCAGGTTCACTTCTTAATAAAGCTCAGCAAAAAGAATTACAAGCTCAAATAGATTTGTTTGAATCTGGAGAACTTGAAGGTGATTTAATTGAAGCTATATTTGGAGAAACCTTTGACAATCAGGATGTTATTGATGATTACATATTAGAACTTAAAGACAAAGGTATACGTCAGACTGTAATAGATAGAATGTATATGAGATCTTTAGAGAATGAATTTATTCAGTCTACAGAGAATCTTATAACCTTTCCAGAAAACTATGAAAGATTAACTGTTCCAAATGACGCTAGTCAATTAGAAGAATTATCTAAAGAGATTGTAGACAAGACAAAAGAATCAGCATTTAACTATCGTAACGTTGGTAACTTACTAAATAGAAGATTTATGGCTAGGTTACGTAATGCTTTTGTACAAGGTAAAAGAGGTATTGGTATTGCTGCAGTGAATCAAACTAACTTAGCACTTAACCAACATTCTCCAGTATTTGTAGAACTAAATAGTATAAAGTTTAGAAGAAAAAATACTGTAAACATACCTGATAACGGTGAGATGATAAGTCTTTCTGGTGTCAAAAATAAAGCTGAAGATTATATATCAGACATAAATGGACAAGTGATAGATGGCATGGTAGATATATCAGCAGGTCCATGGATTATAGAGTTAGGAATTACACCTGCTACAGCTTCTACATGGTTGTACTTAATTAAGGCTGGTGTACCAATAGATTCTGTAGCATACTTTATGAACCAACCTATCATTATTGACTATTTAAACAAGATAGAAGAGAGTGGTTATACATGGTTATTTATAGAGGACTTTGCTAATGAGCTTAAAGAAAATAAATATGACAGCCCAAGTAACTTAACATCTGCTGAAAAACAACTTCTTCCTGATTCAAATGCATTACGTTCACAACTTGGTAAGACTACCTTTAGTAATAAAGATGCTGCATATCAAAGACTTATATTAGATGAGTTTTTAAACTACGCAAAGCAAGCTCAAGATCTATTTGAAGTAACACAAGGTACGAATTGGGATACCTCTACATTTAATGACCCTCTACTCATCTTTAAAAAAGAAGAACAATATTTAAATGCATTACAGAAACCCATATTTAGTTATGTAGATGGAAAAGTAATTCCAGCTGCTGAAGCTTTAGTACAAACCACTTTCTTAAAAGAAACTATATTGTCTCTTACACAAGCAAGAAATGGCATAGCTAACTTTCTTACATCAGATCAAGACAGGAGTAGAACAATCTTGCAAAAGGTTTTACGTCCATACATTAATAGATCAGATAGAGATTTTATTAAAATTAGTAGAGCTGCAACAAATAGTTTCTTTGATTATGCAGTTCAGACAGATCAAAATTTAAACATGTTTCTAAAGTCTTTACTGATAGACAAAGATGGAATAGCTTTTCAAGTAGACAAGTTTGTCGAAGATGTATTAGGAAACCCTAACCATCCTTTATATGAAAACCAAGTAGTGCGACTATTGGAAAGTGATCCTAATAAACGTGTTGGGGATGTTGCTAATAATATAAAGTTAAGAAACAATGATAGAAAAGTTTATGAACAGAACTCTATTATATATGCTTTCCGCCAACTTAAAGAAGAATTAGGTGATGGAAGTAATCTATATAGTAATATTTTAATAAGTTCTATACTACAGTCAGGTTTAAATAATTCTCCTATATCATTTACATCTTTGTTACCTTATGAAGACTTCCAAAAAATATACAATCAAACATTGTCTACCTTAGAAAAAAACCCTAACTTGAACGACTTCTATGAACTAGGTATGTTCGAGAGAAATAATTGGTCTGCTGGAAGTGGAATTGTTCCATCAAAGAAGGCTCCTTGGATACAAACAGATCAAGGTAAAAGATACAATCCAGCAATGTTATACCTTCCTAAAAACATTAAAGCAAGTACAGCTACAAAAGCTATACCTCAATTAGTAACAATTGGTACAGGGACTAGGGAAGGACAATCAGACTATATAACATATAGTTGGAACAGTGGAAGTTATGATGCTAAACAAAGAAAAGAAATGGCTTCTAAAGGAGACTTCTCATTTATTAATAAAGCTTTATTTAAGAAGATAAAGAGTGGAGATGAAGGTTTTATTCATTCTTACAAACAGAAAAAAACTGGTAAACTTATGGAATATTTTGTATACAAACATATAAATGCACTAGGAGATTCTTATAGAGCTCAAGAATATTACATAAATGCTAAGCCTTCTGTATTTGATAATGGTTTATTAAAAGCAGAAGAGAAACAAGATGTTACTATAATAGAAGCATGGAAAGGAAAAGCTGCTGTAAGGCCAGTTGCTCAAAAGAATGACACATCAGACAGTAACCAATTAGTTACTAAAACAGGTGCAGTCTATAAATTAAGTTTGTCAAATGCTACGTACAGTGAAGCTGCTATTAATACAGTGCTATTAACAGAGCTAGGGTATACAGAAGAACAAGCAGGTGAGATATTTGAAGAAATTTGTAAAATATAAGAAATGGCGACATGTCCTAATATAAATTTACCAGAGTGGAAAGAGCTGGTTGCTGCCCAAGGTAAAGCAAGAGCATACTTTCTATGGAATGAGTATAGTGGTGATGTTCCTGGACAGGAATACACTGGTGTAGCAGGTGTTGAATCTATTTCCCCTAAAGTAAAACAACTTATAGCTAAAATGGGTGTAGACATTCTAGACCTACAAACTTATGCAGAGCAAAATCCTGATATAGATATTAGTGGTGCTTATGCTATTGCAGATGCTGTTGGAAAGATGATTGCTATAAGTGAAGGGTCTACAGATGTAGAGGTGACAGAAGAGATAGTGCACATTGCCACTCAAATAATAGAAGAAAAGAATCCTGGTTTAGTTACAGAAATGATATCTAAAATAGGTAGATTTAAAATATATAAGGACACATTAAAACAGTATAGGAACATTCCAGCTTATCAATTAGAAGATGGAAGACCTAATATTAGAAAGATAAAAAAAGAAGCTGCAGATAAACTAATTACTCAATTAGTCTCTAGTAGTCTAACTGAAACCGAAATCTCTGAAGAGTTGTTAGAAGAAGAGAATGCTTCTATATTTAGAAGAATTTGGAATGATATAACTGACTGGTTCAAAGGACAGTATGCAAAATCTAATTTAAATATATTTCAAACAGCAGCTGATCAAGTTGTTGAAGGGGTAGAGGGAAGTTTAATTGATGGTACACCTAGAGAGATATACTTTTCTGTAACAGATGCTCAAAAGAATATACAGAGAGAACTATTAGAAACTCAGAAAATTCTTAGAAGTGTTCCTGTGGTAAAAGAGAACTCTAATCCTTTACTAGGTGATGAGATAAGTAATGAATATGAATTGTATGTAGACGGTGAATGGAAAAAGAATCCAAAAAGAGTAACAGACCAAGTAAAAAAATACTATTTAGAAAAGTTTAAAAATAAACCACCGTTTACCAAAGAAGAGGATAGAGATAATGAGTTTAAAAAACAACTTGGTATAGAGTTTCATGATTACTTTCAAGAGATTCATTCTAGATACTTTAATGAAGATGGCACAAGAAGAGAAGTTTCTAAACCTCGTCCTGTAATAGAAGATTCTAAAAAGGCTGTAGTCTATGCAAAGTTAGAAACATACTATACAAATCTTGTTGCAGAATATTCTAAAGATGGAAAGACTCCTCTCGTATTTTCTGAGATAAAAGTATATAATAAAAAAGAAAAGGAAGCTGGTACGATTGATCTTCTTATCATAGATGAAAATGGTAAGGCTAATATATATGATTGGAAGTTTATGAGTATGTCTAAAACAGCTGAAGATGTATCTAATTACAAACAAGGTGCATTTGGTATACAGCTTAGGTCATACAAAAATATATTACAGCAAGACTACGGAGTTAAAGAGATAGGAAAAAATAGAGCTGTTCCTATTTCTCTTGAATTGAAAAGAGAAAACTTTCAAGACAGTAAGTCTCCTTTAACTTTTACTGGTATAGGTATAGGTAGTGTAAACCCTACTGAAATAGAACCACTCTACTATACCCCTGTATCAGAAAAATCAGAGAAAACAGGATTTGAAGAATTAGACGACCTTATATCTAAACTAAATGCTGTATACGGTCAGATAAGTAAAACAATACCCAATGACGAACTGTCAAAAAACAGTAAGAAAAATAGACTTGGGATTCTTAAACAGGCAATACGTCAAGCTCAGGCTAATGAAAACATCACTCCTACTATAGATGCTTTAAGAGTAATACAAACTGAAGGAGAAAATATTATAGCTGAGTATAAAACTATATATGAAGGAAGACCTGCACAATCAACAGACTTCGAAAATTCACAACTTTCAGACTTCTCTAATAGAATAGATAACTATAAAGAACAAGCAAGTGCATTCAGTAAAATAAATGAAGAACTGTCTCCAATACTTCAAGCTGCTCAAAGTATTTCTAAAGAAGATAAGGCACGCATTCAAATTGACATAGATGCAAAAGCTCGTATGTTAAATATAAATGTTTCTGAGATAGAAAAAATAAGTGGTGAATTTATAGACAAGTTTGTAGGACTAAGAAATAATGAAACAGGACTATTAGAACCCCAAGCTTTATTGAGAGGGCTTAAGGCAAGGTTCCGAAGTTTATCAGAGTTACCTCTGCCTTCACTAAGGATACTATCTAGACTAGCTAGAATAGCACAGTCAAAAGGACAAACTAAGTCATTAGAAGATGTTAATAAACTTTTAGAAATTAGAGATAAGATTAAGGAAAAAGGTGGTAATTTATTAAATACTGTAAATCCCTTATATCAAAAAGATAAAAAAGGAAGATTAGTAAATAAACTTGTATACAAATATTCTAAAGACTTCTATGACGCTGTTAAGGATAACGCTCAAGAAGGAAATAGAAGTAAAGCGTGGTTACAGGACAATGTAGACTTATCAGCATATAAGTTAGAAGCTGATAAAATGATTCAGAAACAGTTAGCTAGTAATAAAGAAGGATATGAAGATGAAGAATTAAGAAAGGAACTTGATCTGAAAGCTAAACGCATGTATGATGTGACTAGAAATGACTTTACTGGATGGGATAACTACATAATAAAAAGACACCCTTTGTCTAAATGGGAGTCAGTTGAATATCTTAATATTAAAAAAGATAAGGATCTACTTGAGTTATATAATTTTACTCAAAAAATGAATGACGAAGCTGAAAAGATGGGTTATCTTCAAGGAAAAATTGCTAGCACATTCTTACCTTTTGTTCGTAAAGGAACAGCAGAATCTCTTTCCTGGGAAAATGGTTTAAGTGTTTTACAAAACTTTGGAAAATCATTAACCAGAAGAGCAGATGATATAGGATATGGATCTATAAATGAGATTACAGGTGAAACAGAAAATGGTATACCTAAATACTATACTAGTGATTTTAGTAGAACTGAAGACCCTGAAGTAAATGACATGACTGATGTATCATTAGAATTCTTTAAAAATCAAATACTTTATATTCAACAGATGAATAAGTATAAGTACATGAAGGAAATTGAAGGACAGATAAATCTAGTTAGAACTATAGTACAAGCAAAAGATCATTACAAAACTAGTCCTAATTCCAAAGTGATAAGTGAAGGGGGAGAACCTGTAGTTGAAAAAGGTAATAAAAACAATGCAAAGATTTTTGACTTGTTTATGGAAACAATTATGTATGATAACGCATTTCCAGATGATAGTGAAGATTTTGGTATACCTACTGGGAAAATAAGAAAAGGTATAAATAGTGTTTGGACGCAAATGACAGGTAAACCTTTGTTTAAAGAAGGTGAGAAAGGAACTAACTATTCTATTGTTAAGAGTATGCAAGTTTTAAATAATGCTTTTCAAATGAAAACATTAGGATTAGAACCTATCTCTGGTGCGGTAAGTCTTTTTGGTGCAAACATTCAAGTAGCAGCACAGTCAGGTAACTACTTTAATTTTAGAGAGTACGTTAAGAATGAATTAAAAGTTTTAGGAAACTGGAGTAGAAAAAAAAGTGGTGTAGAAACAAAACAAATGAAAGTTTTTGAGCAACTAACTGACTTGTTTATGCCGCTTAAAGATAGTCCTATATATGAAAAGTTAAAGACGTCTGGTGTAAACCTATCTACAAGACTTGACATGGAAGCAGGTGATACATTGTTTGCATTTTTCAGACAACCAGAAATAGTCTTAGAAAAAGGATTGTTCATGACTCTTTTAGATAACACAATGGTTATTGATGGAAAGCTAATAAACATACCTGAGTTTGTAAGAAATAAATATAAAAATAGATACAACAACGCTGAAACATTTAGTAACATTAAAGGTGATATAGAATCTGAAATACAAGATCTTAAAAAGAATAAATCCATAACTAGCACTTCTAAACTAGGAGAGAATGGTAAAGTAGAAGTTCCAGGTTTAAATTTAAATGACAGGAAAGAATTACAACGTATTACAGACCTCACAAGAACTTTAGCTAGAAATGCTACAGGTGGCTTTACAGACTTTGATAGTATTAAAATGAACATGAACATCTGGACTAAGTCTATGATGGTATTTAAAGGGTGGATACCTAAACTTGTAGACACAAGGTTTAGTGAGTTTAGAAAAGTGGGAGATGACTTTAATGTAAGAGTTGATGAAAATGGAATTCTTACTGGAGAGAAATATGATATTGGTAGAATAAGACTGTTCGTTGGTAATTTTCTGTCAGTTAATATATTAAAAAGTATAAGAGAGCTTCGATCAATAGGAGCAGTGGGAGGTACTTTAAACGATGAAGGTTTAGAAAAGTTAGATAAGATGTTTGAATACTACTCTACTTTCTATAAAGAAACTACTGGTAAACCTTTCAACATGTCTAGAGAAGATTTTATAGACATGGTTAGAACTAATACTAGAAAACAATTACAAGAACTTCTTTTGTTAGTAGGATTAAATCTAATGCTATTTGCAGTAGGGTTTATGGAACCAGACGAAGATGATAGAGCTTCAAAAAACTGGTTCTATTTTCAAGAGAAAACTCTTAGAAGATTTCAACAAGAGCTTATGTTCTTTTATAACCCCTCAGAGTGGAGTGCTACTCTTGAAGGTGGTCTTTTCCCTTCTCTTTCATTACTAAGTGAGATGGAAAAATTCATTACCCAATCTACTAAAGAAATTACAGGATATGATTACAGTGATCCAAATAAATCTGAACAGGACGTAAGAAGAGATGCTGTTCCTGTAAAGTATTTTATGAAACTATTACCTGTAACTAAATCTTTAGTACAGTGGTTATCAATATTTGATATCGGCTTTGCTGAAGAAATGGATGTAACAATAAATGCACGTCCAAGATAAAATAAAAAACACGATTGCTATATTACACTAAGTAATTTTAATAGCAATAATTAAAAATTAAAAATAATAGCTTAAATTCGTAAATTATGAGAACCGCTGAAACTTGCCCAACTTGCTCCACTTTTCAAGATGCTACATGTATCTTGTATACTGGGGTATATCTACCTAATATTGATGCTAATCCAGGAACTGATCTGAATATTATATTAGAAGGTATAAATACAAATCTAGTACCTTTAACAGGAACAGGAGCTCCTGACGCACCTTCTTCTAATCCTCCTACAAATATAAATTCTCCTGCACCTTATGTGGGGCAGATTTATATTGATAATGCTTCAAGTTTGGTATACTATGCAGCCACTTCAGGAACTGCAGATGATTATGACATACTTATAACAGCACCTAAAACAGGAGCACCTGAATACTCTAACAATGCTGCAGCTGTGTTTGCAGGATTATCTATAGGTCAGATATATAGAACAGGAGACTTTCTTAAAATAGTACATTTATAAATAACAACATTCCAGATGAGTAAATTAATTTGTGTAGCGGATCCATGTCCAATCAGATTAAGTAGTGCCTGCGTATTTTACGAAGGACCTATCTTAGTTTGCGCTGGTGTCAATACAAACATGACTGTAGAGGAAGCTCTTCAGCATATAAACGATGCCTTGTGTTCAGGAGCTGGAGTAGATGGCACAAGTGGTTCTTCTGGTACTTCTGGTACTTCAGGTACAACTGGTACATCTGGAACGTCTGCTACATCTGGAACTTCAGGTACCACAGGAACTAGTGGAACATCTGGTTCAAGTGGAACATCTGCTACATCTGGTACATCTGGAACAACAGGTACAAGTGGTACAACTGGTACAAGTGGTACAACTGGTACTTCTGGTACAACTGGGACAAGTGGAACAACTGGGACAAGTGGAACCTCTGGTACCTCTGGTACCTCTGGTTCTAGTGGGTCAAGTGGAAGTAGTGGGTCTTCTGGTACAACAGGAACCAGTGGAACAACAGGTTCGTCAGGCAGTAGCGGTACAAGTGGAACAAGTGGAACCTCTGGTACCTCTGGTACTAGTGGAGATCAAGGAGATAAATATAAGACATGTATTACGGAAACATCATTTACATTAGGTAATACTGTAGATGAGTGTTTAACTGTAGATACTGGTCTTGCTTATACTGCAGGTCAGTCTATTGTTATTGCTCATGATGTAAATAATTATCAAGAATGTGATGTTGTGTCGTATGATTCAACAACAGGAGTTTTATGTTTTACAGTACCATTTAATGTTGTAGGTAGTGGAACATACACTACTTGGTGTTGTAATTTAGACGGTGCTACAGGTGGTGATGGATCACATGGTACAAGTGGAACTAGCGGCACAACTGGTAGTTCTGGAAGCTCAGGCACAACTGGGACTAGTGGTACAAGTGGTACAACAGGTACGAGTGGTACAACAGGTACAAGCGGTAGCTCTGGTACTAGTGGAACCTCTGGCTCAGCTGGTACGTCAGGTTCAGCTGGTACTAGTGGAACTACAGGAACATCAGGTACAACAGGGACTAGTGGAAGTTCTGGTACAACAGGAACTAGTGGAACCAGTGGTTCAGCTGGCACAAGTGGTACATCTGGAAGCAGTGGAACTACAGGAACTAGTGGTAGTGCAGGGTCGTCTGGTACATCTGGCACATCTGGTACAAGTGGAACAACAGGAACCAGTGGAAGTACTGGTACTTCTGGAACAGCAGGAACTAGTGGTATTAATGGATCTTCTGGTGCATCAATAGCAAACTGGTATGCAATGTTTAGTGACAACACAACTCAAACCCTTGCAGCAGCAAATGTTCCAACAGCAGTTTTATTTAATACAATAGAATTATCTAACGGTATAGCTTTAGATTTTGGTCAACAAATTAGATATCCATATGCAGGAGTATATGAAGTTGGATATTCTTTACAGTTTGAAAAAACAGCAGGAGTAGGTCATACAGAAATTGATGTGTGGTTACAGAAAAATGGTACAGACCTTGTAAGAAAAGATAGGATTCAATCCTTACATCACAATGATGCAATACATACACCATATACACAATTTATAATAGAATTAGAAGCAGGTGACTATTTAGAAGTATATTTTGCTTCAAATAATGCTAACACTAGACTTGATGCATTTCCTAATTCAATCACTCCTTTTCAAAAACCTGCAGCACCTTCAGCAATCTTTAATACTGTACAAGTAGGTATATCAGTAGGTATGACATCAGGCACTAGTGGTACTTCTGGTACCTCAGGGACAAGTGGTTCTTCTGGAACTAAAGGAACTTCTGGTACCTCTGGTAGCAGTGGTATAGATGGTACGTTTGGTACAAGTGGCACAACTGGGACATCAGGTACTACTGGAACCTCTGGTACTTCAGGGACCTCTGGAACTTCTGGTAGTAGTGGTATAGATGGGACCTCTGGAACTAGTGGGTCAGCTGGTACAAGTGGTTCTTCTGCAACGTCAGGAACAAGAGGAACTAGTGGTACAAGTGGTACATCTGGAAATTCTGGTAGTTCAGGTACATCTGGATCAAGTGGTAACGCAGGTACTAGTGGTACAGCTGGAACCAGTGGGTCTAGTGGAGATGATGGAACAAGTGGTTCTAGTGGCACTGCAGGGTCTAGTGGGTCTAGTGGTGAAACAGGTAGCTCTGGAACAGCTGGTTCAAGTGGTACCAGTGGCACAACCGGTATAGACGGTACAAGTGGATCTAGTGGATCTAGTGGAGACACTGGAAGCTCAGGTACAAGTGGTACCTCAGGAAGTAGTGGATCTTCAGGAAACTCTGGTAGTTCAGGAACCAGTGGTACATCTGGCACGAGTGGATCTAGTGGTAATACTGGTTCTAGTGGAACTAGTGGTACTTCAGGAAGTTCTGGTACAGCAGGTACATCTGGAGCTGACGGTAGTTTTGGTGGTGCATGTTTCGATTATACATTCTCAACTACTGTTCCTAATCCTGCAGCAAATCCTGGTACAGGAAAAGTTCAGTTAAATAATGCTACACAAACTTCAGCTACTAGATTATATATAAGTGAGTTTGATGATGATGGTAACAATATACAATCTTTCCTAGAAAGTATTGATGCATCTACATCTGCAATAAAAGGACACGTAAGATTAGCAGACAAAGACGATTCACGTGACTTTATATTATTTGCAATAGATGAATTAACTGACAATGGATCTTGGTGGACATTAGTAGTAATAAATGAATCTCAAGGTGGTCTTCCTCTTACTAACTTTGAAGATATTACAGCATGTTTTGTATTAACAGGAGATAAAGGAGACCCAGGTGTGGATGGAACATCTGGATCCTCAGGGACTTCAGGTACATCTGGAAGTTCAGGTGATAGTGGAAGTAGTGGTACAAGTGGAACAGCTGGTACAAGTGGCACAAGTGCACAAAATGGAACATCTGGCACCTCTGGAACTAGTGGTAGCTCAGGAACAACTGGCACATCAGGGACTAGTGGTACAACTGGAGAGGATGGAACCTCTGGTACAAGTGGTAGCAGTGGGACATCTGGTACTAGTGGAGAAACAGGGACATCTGGTACTAGTGGAACAAGTGGGAGCTCTGGTGAAGATGGTACAAGTGGATCTTCTGGTACAGCTGGAACTAGTGGATCGAGTGGAACAACAGGTACTTCTGGAACTAGTGGTACATCTGGATCTTCAGGAGATGACGGTAGTTCAGGGACTACTGGAACTAGTGGAACTTCTGGTACATCAGGAACATCAGGAAGTTCAGGAAATAATGGAAGTAATGGAACTAGTGGTACAAGTGGGTCTTCAGGAACTAGTGGAACTTCAGGCAGCAGTGGTACAAGTGGTACCAGTGGCAGCAGTGGTACAAGTGGTACTTCTGGTACAAGTGGTACTTCAGGTTCAAGTGGTAGTTCTGGATCAACCCCTGCAGATCAAGTGTGTGGAACTGGTGTAGCCACAAGAGTTGCATGGTGGGAAAACACTACGTGCATAAGTCATGATGCAGATCTTTATTGGGACAATACTAATAAAAGATTAGGAATTGGCACTGCTGTACCAACAACTCCTTTACATATTGATATAGGCACCAACGACACAGGTATTCTAGTTGAAAGCTCAGATACATATGCACGCATACGGTTAAAAGACCAGTATGGGGAGGGTTCAATAGCTGCTTTATCTTCAAATTTATTATTTAGCACAGCCGCTAACTTTTCTGAAATGATGCGCCTTAATGATAATGGCAACCTTGGAATCGGTCAAACCGGTCCCCAAGAAAGACTCACCGTTAGCCAAGGAACAGGGAACGTTGCTATACAAATACACGCATTCAATGGTTCAGTTGGGACAGAGGCTACTTTAAAATTTAGCACCGCTGCTTCAACAGCCTCACAAGTAAAAGCGGCTATTATAGCCAGAAATACAGCAGGTAGTTTTGGAAGAAGTGACATGCACTTCGCTTTAGATTCTGCAGCAGACGGTAATAACGTCGAGCTTTCAGATACAAAAATGATCATATTAAATGGTGGCAACGTTGGTATTGG